>Ga0210057_1002030_pt1 | contig 29685 bp, 33 predicted proteins | sample CryGeyCG2114_010_2_FD_183968 | JGI IMG/M metagenome (GOLD analysis project Ga0210057, IMG submission 183968) | Groundwater microbial communities from aquifer - Crystal Geyser CG10_big_fil_rev_8/21/14_0.10 (SPAdes) (version 2) | ecosystem: Environmental > Aquatic > Deep subsurface > Groundwater ...
ACGAGGTAAAAAAGGCGCAAGATCTTCTTAACGGACGCCCCCGACAGGCTCTTAATTTCCGAAAACCGTATGAGGTATTTAATCAACTAATTAACCAACGCTGTTGCGTTAGAAGTTAGAATCCAAGTTAATATTAAATTATTATTTCTTAGTTTCAATTGCTTTTAACGCATACATTAAATTGCGCAAATTTCCCGCGAGTGCGTTCACGAAACCGGAAATCGGCGCTTGCAGGGAATAAGCGAGTTTCGCGTATAATTCAATCTTGGAGGGCAATTTCGCAAGTTCCTTCGCCTCTGACTCGCTTAAAAATTTATCGGCTAAAATACCGCCTATTATTTGCATGCTCTCATGCGTTCTGCTGAATTCGTCCAAAATTTTAGCCGGCGCCACTTCGTCTTCGTAGCCGAAAATCGTAGCCACTTCTCCTTCCGTCTGACCGATGTTAACTCCTTCAATTTTACTCTCGGCTAGCGCCCGGCTCAATAATGTTTTTTTAGCAACAATGTACTCGCTGCCTGCCTGTTTGAAGCGGCGGCGCAAATCATTAATGTCGTTGGCTTTAACGCCAAAATATTTGGCGAAAAAAACCGACTTTGCCCGCGAGAACTTATCGGTTAACTCTTTGACTATGGTCCGTTTTTTTTCTTTATTAATCGCCATACATTATTATGTGTCATTCCCGCATAGGCGGGAATCTCGTGAATATCGCGCAGAACTCGGGATTCCCGCTTCCGCGGGAATGACATAAAAAAATAAAGCTGTGGCTTTTCCACAGACAAAATACGCTAACTTTAGCTATTCCTCGGCAGGACTCACATTCGTTCAACGAAATGCCCACTGTCTATGGAAAACTTATTTATATATTAACACATTAAAAAAACGTGTCAACTCCTGGCTAAAGATGGTCCTAAATTGCTGATCCGTTTCTCGTGATTTTTTAATGTATCGCCATGCTCCAATAAAGTATTATTCACTCTGATGTGGCTACCTTGATGCGCCGTTTGCTCCTGACGCATATCACTAATCTCTTTAGCGATTTTGTCGTTACTGTTAGCGATTTTGTCGTTACTGGCTAAGATTTCTTTTTTATTTCTTTCGTTTGCTTCTCCCATATCTTTAAACCTTGCTTCTATGTCTTCAAACTTTCCTTCAAACTTCTGATCAATGCTGGCTATCATTTTTGTTTGTTCATTAAAGCCTTGATTCACGACCTCTAAAACTTCGTGCAATTCCGTTTCTAGAATTTCTTTCAAGTCTTTTTTTGTTATTGGTTCGTTATCCATAAAGTTAAATGTTATTGCTACTGTTAAGTATAAAGCAATAAATTTATGATGTCAAAAAAACGCTCAGAAAGTATCTTTTCATTCTATCACGGTGCCCTTAAATTTCTTCCCCGCCAAACACTTGCCTAAATTATCAGTCTTTTTCCCGTTCATAATAATTACTTTTAGCCCGACTTCGGCCGCGAGTTTTGAAGCGATCGGATCAAAGGGCTTGCTTAAGCCGGGCGTCCATTTACTGCCGACAATTTTTCGGAAATTAAGCCAGTTTATTGCGGTAATCTTTTTCGCTTTTTTATAAATCTTAGGGTCCTGGTCGTAAACGCAATCAATGTTAGACAAATTGATGACGGTAGCGGCGCCGTAAGTTTTAGCGAGCATGACGGCGTCATAATCAGTAGACCAGCCCGGTTTCCAGCCGCCGGCGATAATAACTTTCGCTCCGGTTTTAATTGGACGAGTCGGGTCTTTGATAACTCTCGGATAGGCGGCGTCAAAAAATATCGCGCGCAATAAATGGGCGTTCAAGCGGCTCGCGTGAATTCCCAGCCAATCAATATCTACCGGCTGCAATTTTACTACTTTAGCCGCCGCCTGCTGATAATGCCGGCAGGTAGTGCCGCCGCCGGCAACTAAAATAAATTTATGGCCGGCGCGCGCCTTAGTTAAAATCAAGCGCCTTAATTTTTTTAAATATTGCCAATCAATGCCCGTCTGAGGGACTATTAAAGACCCGCCAACGGAAATTATGTAGAGCATAAATTAATTATTTAAATACAACTCTTTATTTTTTTTATGTTCGGCAAAGGTTTTAGCGAAATAAATTTTACCCGTTTTTAAATTATGCAAAAAATAAAAATAATCGGTTGGGGTGGGATAAATTGCGGCTTGGATAGCGTTTAAACCGGGGTTGTCAATCGGTCCGGGAGGAAGCCCCCGATATTTATAAGTGTTATAAGGAGAATCAACCGCTAAATCCTCGGCGCTATGAGCGGCTATCTTATCGTTTAAAATATAACTCAAAGTAGCGTCCGACTGCAACGCAACGCCGCTATTTATCCGCTTCCAAAATATGTCCGAAACGATTTTCATGTCTGCCGGCGCGCGGGCTTCTTTTTCAAGCAAAGAAGCCATCGTAATGACATCGGGCAAACTCCTGCCTTGTCGTTTAACGTCGGCGCGCATTTTTTCAGTAACTTTGCCGTCAAAATTTTTCAGCATTTTAGCGATGACGTCTTCGGCGGATGAATTTTTAAAGATGCGGTAGGTATCCGGAAAAAGATATCCTTCCAGCGTCGCCCCCGCCGGAATTCCCGACAAAAAAGACACTTGGCAAGATTCTAAGGCAAAGCAGGTTCCGGGCGCGGGCGTGGTTAGAGCAATAAAATCTTTAGCTTTAACGACGTTATTTTTCTCCAAATAATCGGCGATTTCATTAATATTCCAACCTTCAATTATGGTAATGGTTTTTTCTTTCTCGGCTACGTTTCCGCCGGCTAATTTTTTAGCCAGGTCGCGGACGCTCATATTTTTATTGAGCAAATATTCTCCCGCCTGCAGATTTTTATCAATTCTTTTAAAAGCCACGTACCAATAAAAATGAAACGGCCGGCGGATAAGCCCGGCGGCCGCTAGCTTAGCGCCGATAGTTCTAACTCCCTCCCCTGGTTCAATGAGAAAATTAACTTCGGCGCTCGCCGCCTGCATCGGCTCATTAATCCCCCGCCAAATGGTAAGATAGAGAGTAGCGAGCGCCAATATTATAAGAGAAAAAGTTATGCCGGCTTTTATTGTTAAATTTTTTTGCATACTTTGAAAATTGAAAATTAGAAATTGAAAATTTTACAGGTATTCTTCCTTCCCCGTTTCTTTTAATTTCTGCACTATGGTTTTAACCTCTTGCGCGCTCTCTTGGTGGCAGATGAGGGTAACATCGTCAGTAGCGACTACTATCATGTCGCGCAGGCCGACGCAGGCTACCGGCCGCTTGCTAAAATTATAAATTAAATTATTGGCGCTGTCTAATAAAATGACCTCCCCTTTATTAGTGGCCGCGCCGGTGCTGGTTAAAACGTCTTTAACCGTGCGCCAATTGCCGATATCAACAAAAACAAAATCGGCCGGCAAAACTACCAAATTTTGCGCTGATTCTAAAATGCCATAGTCAAAGGCGACTGGCTTAATGCCGGCGAATTCGCGCGCGATTACCTTTGACTCTTGGGCGGTGCCCAAAGCGCGATTAATTTTAACGAACGTCTGATATTGCTCCGGCAGCCACCGCCGGTATTGCCGGAGTAAAGTATCCACTCGCCAAATAAAATAACCGGGGTTCCAAAGATATTGCCACTGGCTTACATATTGCCGCGCCGTTGTTAAATCGGGCTTTTCCACGAAACTTTCCACCAAAAAAACTTTTTGTTCGCCTAAAGAAAAAAATTGGCTGTTCATTTTAATATAACCGTAGCCGGTTTCCGGATAAGTCGGCTTAACGCCTATTAACACTCCTTTGTCCGGACGCTGTTTAACGACTGACTCGGCTAAGCGCAACAGGCGCAAATACTCGTCTTCTCTGTCAATGAAATGATCGGCATGCACGGTCGCGATAATTTCCTGCGGGTTACGGAAATAAAACCAAGTCGCCGCTAATCCAATCGCCGCGGCGGTGTCGCGTTTGCAGGGTTCGCTAATAATCTGGCTCGCCGGCAATTCGGGCAATTGTTGAGAAACGGTTTCCAAATAATCTTTTCCCGTCACCACATAAATATCTTGCGCGGCAAAGCCTTGGCGTAAACGCTGGTAAGTTTTTTGCAGCAAGGTTTGGTCGCCGATGATGGGGTGGATCTGTTTGGGATGGCGGTGGCGCGACAGCGGCCACAAGCGCGTGCCCGAGCCGCCCGCTAAAATTACTAATTTCATAATCAATAAAAACATTAAAACAAAACTTTATTTTTTGTTGTTTTTATGTTCTGGTGTTTTTATGTTTTAACGTCTCGTTAGTTTATCACTACTCAATAATTATGGCAAGAACCTCTTGGCACTGCTGGTGCCGAACAAAAAATAATTTTATTTTTTATTTATCTTGAGGGCGGGCACATTCGTTCCCGCTGCTATAAAAAAATAGCTAACCCATAATAGTTAGCCAATAAATAAGATGCTTTGAATTTGAGTGATCAGTTAATTTGAACGATCAGTTAAAATGAGATTCTTCAATGAGCACTGGGAACTTTTCCCCGTCAGGAGAAATAACAAAGACAGTATCTTGGATGCTGTGCTGATCGGCTGGACCGCCAGTATCTCTACCCGGCTGGGTTGCTTTTATCTCCTTGAATTTCTGACGGCCCATTCGGAAAGCTTCTTCTTTCCTTGAGCACCAAAATAGATGACACTCTTCGTCCGATAAATTATCATGCCCTTTAACTTCCCACCATGGTTTTGTCATGTTCGGCTCCTCCTGTTTATTGTTTTAAGATATTTCTAAAGAACGCCGTGTGCTGCTATAGTAAGCTGGCGGATAATTCTTGTCAATAAAATAAATAATTAACTTTTCCCCTTGCTTTCTGCTAATTTCTATGATATAATTATATCAGATGAGTTTAACCGCCAGTTAAATTCATAAAAAAATCAAACGCTCTCAAAATAAGGGCGCAAAACCAAAACAAAATGCGTAATACCAAAGGAGGCAAACAATCCATTTTTTATTATATTGGCAAATCTCTACTCGTCTTATTGATAATAGGGATTTTTTTATTGCCTTCCCCGCCAAAGTCCCCGATAGCTGCTTTAGGAAGGGTGAATGTCGCCTATGCTTCCTCCATTACCGCGGATAAAATAATCGCCTTAACTAATCAAGCCAGGGCAAAATACAATCTGCCGGAATTAACGCCGAACCCCGCCTTAGCCAAGGCGGCGGAACAAAAAGCGCAAGCCATCTTTGCCGCGCAAAAATTTTCCCATAATTTCGGCGATAAAAAATTTTCTCAATGGATAAAAGAGCAAGGATATCAATACGCGATCGTGGGCGAAAATTTAGCCATTAATTTTACCGCGAGCGAGCCGCTGCTTAACGCCTGGCTCGCCTCGCCTACTCACAAAAAAAACATTCTGCATCAAGACTATCGGGAAATCGGCGTCGCCGTGCAGACCGCTGATTGGCAGGGAGAAGAGGAAACTTTGGTAGTTGAATTATTTGGCGCCCCGCCGGTTTTGGCGGAACAGTTAGTTCCCGACACTTTAGAAAAACAAAGCAGCGCCCCCGCCATCCTTAACCCCGCCCAACTTATTACTTCTAACTTAGCGGAACAATATTTAAACAACATCGCGCCGGACGCCGATTACCGGCCGGCATCTTTAGGCAAACAAATTGAACTGCCGGAAGCGTTGATAAAAAATAAAACTGCCTTAATCAGCTATCTGTTTGGGGCAGCGCAAATGATGATTTTATACATGTCCCTAATGTTACTAATCGTGCTCGCGTACGGCTATGCTTTATATTTTTCCAGACTCTATAAAAAATTGCGCTTACTGGCTAAACCACAATAATAATATGACCGCCGCCAGGGCAAAGCGATAATAAGCAAAAATGTCCAAAGAACGCTTACGGACAAAAGCAATAAAATATTTAATGGTAAGATAAGAAAAAACAAATGTCATAAAAAATCCTAACCCAAAACTAAATAGCTCGTCTCTAGAAACCGCGGTTAAAATAACCGGGGCTTCTTTTATGTTCGCCCCTAAAATAATCGGCACCGCCAATAAAAAAGAGAAGCGCGCCGCCTCTTCCCTGTTTAATTTAAACAGCATCCCTGCTATAATAGTTATGCCGGAGCGGGAAACGCCGGGAATTAAAGCGAGAGCTTGCGCGCCGCCGATCAATAGCGACTGCCGCCAATTTAATTTAGTTAAATTATCCCGTTGCTTAGCCAGCCGCTCGGTAATTAAAAACAAAATCCCTCCCGCGATCAAAGCGGCCATAACGATTATACTAGAGCGCAATACCTGTTCCACTAAAGTTTCTAGCCAATAACCCAGCAGCGCGGCGGGCAAGGTGGCGATAACTATCAGCCCGGCTAAACGGGCGGGCTCGTTCTTTTTTCTTTTAACCAAGCCCCGCCAGCAGCCGACTAAGATTTCCTTAAAATCGTTGCGGAAAAAAATTATCACTGCCAAGGCGGAAGCTAGGTGCAACACCACGTCAAAAGCCAAATTATTGAGCGGCAATGCCGGCAGTACTTCGTGCAAGAGTATTAAATGTCCGGAAGAAGACACGGGCAAAAATTCGCTCAAACCCTGCGCTAAGCTTAAAATTAAAATGACTAAATAATTAATTAACATAGTTTATGCTAAATATCGTTATCTTGCCGTTGCTGGCCGCTTTATTGGCGCAGCTGATGAAATTTTTCATCCAAACTAATAAAATGCGATTTGATTTAAAGAATTTAGTCGCCTATGCGGGCATGCCTTCCAGCCATGTGGCGATGGTGGTGTCGTTAGCGACTATTATCGGCCTGCAAGAAGGGTGGAGCTCTCCCCTGTTTGGCTTTGCTTTTATTTTCGCCTTTTTAATCATCAGAGACGCCATCGGGCTGCGGCAATATTTAGGCCGACACGGAAAAATTCTCAATACTTTAGTCAAAGACTTAAAAGAAGACGACCTGTTAGACGAGCGCTACCCTCGTTTGATTGAAAAAATCGGGCACACGTCTCTGCAGGCGGCCGCCGGCGGCATCATTGGGGCAATAGTCAGCGTGATTGGATATATCGCCAGTTTGAATTTATATTAAAGCTCGGCCGGTCATTTCCTGGGGCGGCGGTAAATTCATAATTTTTAAAATAGTCGGCGCCACATCCGCTAAAATGCCTTGAATTTTTAGCAGGCTCAAATCAGCGCCGGCGACATCTCCCGAACTCAAACTTTTACCTTCATATTCTCGGCCGACAATAATAAAAGGCACCGGACTGGTAGAATGCTCTTTGTCAATTGAGCCGGTCTGCATATTAAACAACTCTTCCGCGTTGCCGTGGTCGGCGGTAATAATCATCACGCCTTGGCGCGCTAGAATAATGTCAACGATTTCGCCTAAAATTTTATCTAAACATTCCAGCGCGGCTATCGTAGCGTCCATATTGCCGGTATGACCGACCATATCGGCGTTGGCGTAATTAACTAAAATAAAATCATAGTTGTCTTTATTTACTTCTTTAATCAGCCGCGCCGTCACTGCGGGCGCTGACATTTTTGGTTCCGCCGCATAGGAGGCGATATGCGGCGAGGGCATAACCACTCTTTCTTCTCCGGGATAAGCCGCTTCTTTTCCGCCGTTAAAAAAATAAGTGACGTGAGCGTACTTTTCGGTTTCGGCCAAACGCAACTGCTTTAGCCCGGCTTCCGCCAGCGCCTCGCCTAAGGTATTGGTTATCGATTGCGGCGAGAAAGCGACTGCTACCGGCAAATTTTTTTCATACTCGGTCAGGGTGACGAAACATAAATCACGATAGTCTGATTGTCTGGGAAATTTATTAAATCCTGGCAAAACGAAAGCTTTAGTCAGTTGCCGCGCCCGATCGGCCCGAAAATTAAAAAATATTGCGGCGTCGCCGTCTTTAACGACTGCTACCGGCTCGCCGTCTTTAGTGATAACCGTCGGGATAAGCTCTTCATCGTAAATTTTTTTAGCGTAATAATAATCAATCGCCTCCAAAGCGTCAGCGAAAGATTTCTTGGCTTCCCCGGCGGCGATGGCCGCGTACGCCAGGGCTACTCTCTCCCAGTTACTGTCTCGATCCATCGCGTAAAAGCGCCCGGCTAAGGAAGCAATGACGCCGATTTTATGTTCCGCTATGCTTTTGACGACATCGGCTACCAGCTGCCGGCCGGAGTTAAACGGCATATCTCGTCCGTCTAAAAAAAGATGCAGATAAACTTGCGCCAGCCCGGCTTGCTTGGCAAACGCCAGTAAGGCGATTAGGTGTTCAATAGCCGCATGCACGCCTCCCCGGGAAATTAATCCCATCAGGTGCAGTTTAGACTGGCGGCTCTGCACGTGCCGGATTGCGCCTGATAACGCAATGTTGGAAAAAAAACTGTTGTCACTAATGGCTTTATTGATACGCGGCAAATCTTGATAAACGATGCGCCCCGCGCCTAAATTTAAATGCCCCACCTCGCTGTTGCCTATTTCTCCCCAAGGCAACCCCACGGCTTCGCCCGCCGCGCTTAAAGCCATTACCGGATAGTGGGCGACAATTTGGTTAAAATTGGGCAGCTTGGCTAAGGAAATAGCGTTGCCTGCGTAAGGCGGGGCAATGCCCCAGCCGTCCAGGACGCACAACACGACCGGTTTAGGTCTGATTTGTTTTTGTTCCTTATTCATAGATTATTAGCATAAAACAAAAAAAACAAGAAAACAAGAAAACAAAGGCGATTTAGCATTTCGTTATTATTCGGCTTGTTTTCTTGTTTTATTATTTTATGGTTTTTTAAACAGGCTCTTGCCCGTCATTTCTTTGGGTTGCTTTAAATTAAAAAGTTGTAAAATAGTCGGGGCAATATCGCCTAAAATGCCGCTTGAGCGCAATAAATTTTTTTTGCCTTTCAGCTCCCGGTTAAAAAGAACAAAAGGCACCGGCGAGGTTGAATGTTCCGTGTCTACTTCCCCGGTTTGTAAATTTATCATCCCTTCCAAGTTACCGTGGTCAGCGGTGATAATCACCCGCAGATTATTTTTAGTCGCCTCTTTAATGACCCGACTAAGGCAAGCATCTGTTACGGCCGCCGCGGTAACACCGGCGGCTAAATTTCCCGTATGCGCGATCATGTCCGGGCAAGCGTAATTAACGGCTAAAAAATCAAAGTTCCGCTCGCGCATGTGCCCCAGCACGATATCGGTAATTTTTCCGGAACTCATCGCCGGCGTTTCATCGTAAGATTTAACATCCGGCGAACGCACGATAACGCGCTGTTCGCCCGCGACGGTGTCCGCATACCCGCCGTTAAAAAAATAAGTGACGTGAGCGTATTTTTCGGCTTCGGCGACATACCATTGGCGCAAATGACGCAACCGCATCGGCAACGTTGCTTTGAGGTCAATACTGGGATAAGCCGAAATAACGCTGTCTAAATCCGGGCCAAAATCCGTCATCGCCACGAACAAAAGATTACGCGGGATATTTTTACGCCTGAACGCTCCCGGATTAATCCGCTCAAACTCTTTCTGCACGAAAGCTTTGGTAATTTGGCGGGCGCGGTCGGAGCGTAAGTTAAAAAAAATCAAAGCGTCGTTATCGCCCACCGGCGGCAAACGGCGGCCGTGCCTGACGATAACATACGGCTCCATAAATTCATCGGTTTGGTTGCGATTATAACTTTCGGTGATGGCGTCGGTTACGGATGCGGCGGCGTGCCCGGAACATCTATCGCAGGTTAACACGTCGTAAGCCGCCTCGGTGTTGGCCCAATTCTTTTTCCGGTCCATGCCGTAATAGCGCCCCATAATCGTCGCTATCCGCGCGTTTGGCTTTAACTGCGTCTCTAACTGCTTAATTAACTTTAAAGCCGCGTGCTGGGGCGAGTCGCGCCCGTCAGTAAAAAGATGCAAATATACCGGCGATAAATTTTTCTGGCGCGTGAATTCCAACAACGCCTGTAAATGCTCCGGTTCGCTATGGGCGCTCATCCCGTTAGAGAGCAACCCCATTAAATGCAGGTGCGATTTATTTTTTTTCACATGTTTTACCGCCTGCAAAAAAGCGGCGTTCTTAAAAAAAGTTCCGTCTTTGACTGTTTTCGTAACCCGCACCACGTCTTGGTCGACCACGCGCCCCGCGCCGATGTTCATATGTCCGGCTTCGCTGTTTCCTTCCTGCTTATCGGGCAACCCGACGCAACGGCCGGACGCGCATAATTCGGCATAAGGATACTCCTTCTGCAGGCGATCCATGGTTGGCGTTTTAGCTAAAGCAATCGCGTTGCCTTTGCTCGGCGGCGCAATCCCCCAACCGTCCAATATTATTAAAACCAAAGGCTTTATCGCCGTCTTATTTCTATCTATTTTCATATCTCAAATCAATATTTATTGTTTTTAAATCACAAATTTCAAATATCAAATAATAAACAAGTCCAAAATTCTAAATCTAAAATATCAAACAACCATTTAGGTCATTACTATTTTGTATTTAAATTTTGTTTGCTATTTGTTATTTGTCATTTGATATTTAACTGACTCTCTATCTCCGTCAACCTATTATACTTGCACACTCTTTCTCCGCGCGACAGCGAGCCGAATTTAACATAATCCGCGCCCACGGCAACCGCGAGGTCAGCGATAAAGTCGTCGGTAGTTTCCCCGCTGCGGTGGGAAACAAAAATTTTATAATTATTAGCTTTGGCTAATTTAACGCAGGCAATCGTTTCGCTCAAGGTGCCGACTTGATTTGGCTTAATTAAAATAGTATTAGCGACTTTGCGCTTTATTCCTTCCTGCAATCTCTTTACATTCGTCACGAACAAATCATCGCCCACGAGCATTATCTGCCCGCCGAGCTCTCGCGTCAATTCTTCCCATCCTTGCCAATCGTCTTGGGCTAAGCCGTCTTCCAGCGAGATGACGTTGAATTTTTTCAGCCAATCACGATATAAATCCACTAAAGTTGAATTGATAAAATTTGCCTGATCTAGTTTAAAAATGTACTTGCGGCTGCGGATATCGTACAACTCGGAGGAGCCGACATCAATGCCTAAACCGACGTCAACGCCGATTTGATAGCCGGCGCGCACGGTAGCCGCCATAATAAACTCCATTGCCTGCACCGAAGAATAAATGTCCGGCGCATAGCCGCCTTCACTGCCGACATCAGTGTCAAAACCGGCTTCTTTCAGCACCCGGCCCAACTCGTGAAAAATTTCCGCCCCCATTCTAACCATTTCGGCAAACGACCTCACCCGGCTCGCCCCGCTCGCCACCCTCTCCTTACTAAGGAGAGGGTCGGGATGAGGTATGATCATGAATTCTTGAAAATCCAAGTTGGTGTCGGCGTGTTTGCCGCCGTTAAAGATGTTGAAACTGGGGACGGGCAATGAGTAATGGGTAACTGGTAATGAGTACACGCCAGTTATATATTCATACAACTCCTTACCTTCGGCAATGCTGCCGGCGCGCGCGCACGCTAACGACACCGCCAGGATGGCGTTCGCTCCCAGCTTCTTTTTATTGGCGGTGCCGTCAAGTTCAATCATTGTTTGGTCAATTTTTCCCTGTTCGGTTATGTCAAAACCAACAAGCGCGGGCGCTATTTTTTGTTCCGCATTTTTAGCCGCTTTCAGAACGCCTAGCCCGCCGTAGCGTTTGGCGTCGCCGTCGCGCAATTCCAGCGCTTCATGCGCGCCGGTGGAAGCGCCGGAGGGCACGGACGCTTTGGCGTTTACGCCGTTGTCAAGCAGAACGCGCGCCTCTACCGTCGGATTGCCGCGCGAGTCTAAAATTTCGCGGGCGGTGATTAATTTAATTTTTGGCATACCTTATTTTTTACCCACAAATCAACGAATCAGCTACAAATATTACGAATGATATTTGTATTGTTCGTGGCCGATTTGTAAATTTGTGGGGCTAATATATCTCGTACTCCACATTTACCGTCATAATAATTTCCGTGCTGCCGGTCTCAATCGCCGGCGCCGCTCCGCCGCCGCCAACGCCCATGCCTTTCAGGGCGTAACTTTCATAAGGCATTGGCCCGGGCTCGTTAGAATATTCGGAAAAAGAAACTACTCGGCCTAATTTTACGCCTACTATTTTGGCCAACGCGTCAGATTTTTCCTGCGCGTTTTTAATCGCCAGCTCCCGCGCCTGCTGTTTTAACGTTTCCGGCTCGTCCACTGCAAAAGAAAGCCCGCCCACTTGATTCAAGCCGGACGCGCCGGCGATAGCTAAAATTTCGCTAATTTTGTTTAAATCCCTGATTTTTAAATTAACAGTTTGGCTTACCTGATAGCCGCGTAAAATCTGCCGGTTAAGGGACCAGTCGTACTGCGGATAAATGTTATAGTTAGCGGTTTGGATGTCTTGGGCGTCAACATTAAAATCTTTTTTTAACTTCTCAATCACCGCGTTCATTTTGTCCGTATTTTCCGCTTGCGCTTTAGCGATTGATTTGTCCTCCGTCTGCAAACCAAGCTGAATCTTGGCAATATCCGGCACGGCCGCTACTTTACCCTGACCGGTGATGTTGATGGAATGTTTTTGCTCGACAGATTGGCCGATGTAGCGGTATGCTTTTAGGCTGTTGCGGGTCAAAACGCCGACCCAAACGGCCAATAATATAATTAAAATACTGGCGAAGATGGTGAGGTATTTGTTTGGGATCATAAATTTATAGTTTAAGTTTATAAAATTATTCCAAAGCTCAAATTGTTCCCCGCCTGCCATAGCTGGCACTGCGGGCAGGCAAATTATTCCAAACTATTTAATTATTTTCTTCAACCCCGGTAATCGCTTTCCAGCTAAATACTCTAGCATCGCTCCGCCGCTGGTTGATGCCCAGTCGACATGTTCCATCATTTTGGTCTGTTTGAGCGCGGCGACCGTTTCGCCTCCGCCGACAACGCCGAACGCTTTGCCGGACGATACGGCCGCCACTAAACGGGCAACGGCGAGCGTGCCAGTTTTAAAATGCTCGTTTTCAAACATGCCCATGGGTCCGTTCCAGATAATCGTTTTTGCTTCTTTCAAATAGCGAGCGTAAAGTCGAATCGTTTCCGGGCCGATGTCCAGTTGCCACATATTCGCCGGCAAATCAGCGGCGGCGACAACTTTTATTCGTCCTTGGCCGTTGCTTTTGTCGGACGCTACGAAATCAACCGGCAAAATTACATTCTGATATGATAATTTTTTGGCTAACCGCCTTGACGCCGGCGCCACCCGATAGCGGCCGCTGCTCCATTTTTTAGCCGCTAAAAAATCGTAAGCAATCATCCCGCCGATTAAAACCACTTTTGCTTTTTTCCGTAAATTCTTTATGACCGGCACTTTTGTTTCTAATTTCGCCCCGCCGATTATCACTACGAGCGGCGGCGCGGGACGCAACGCTTTATTTAAGTTTAACACTTCTTTGGCCAGCAATAAACCGGCGTAAGCGGGCAGATATTTTTTTATGGCCGCGACCGAGGCGTGCCGGCGGTGCGAAACCGCAAACGCGTCATTTACATAGACATCGGCTAAACTGGCAAGCACTTTGGCAAATCTCCGGTCGTTTGCTTCTTCTTCTTTATAAAATCTAACGTTTTCTAATAAAACGACCTGCCCGTTTTTCATCCTCGCCACCGCGCTCTTAGCCATCGCACCGATGCAGTCTTCCACATAAGTAACTCTCTTCCCCAATAATTTTTCCAACCTTATCTTGATAACTTGTAACTTGAATTTCTTTATTTTCTTGCCGTCCGGACGGCCAAAATGCGTGAGCAAAATAACTTTTGCCCCTTGCGAAATTAAGTAACGAATAGTCGGTAAACTCTGTACGATTTTAAAATCATCGATAATTTTATTTTTTTCCACAGCCACATTAAAATCGCAGCGCACCAGTACCCGCTCCCCCGCTAAATCTTTAACGGTTTTTATTGATTTTATCGTCATAAACGGCTTAGTTATAGTATAACATAAAACAACAACAAAAACGACCTTCAGGTAATCGCTTTTAACTCTGAAGGCTACATTCCGGAATGTCGCCTAACTTAAATCATCAACTCTTCAATAAATAAATCGCAAAATATTTTCTCTTTAAAATATGGGTAATTATTATATGTCTTACTTACTACGAAATAAATATATCCCCGCTCATAAAACCTTTTTTGCGAGTTACGATGTAATTGCATATTATAAGACAGACTCTATCCGCCCCCTAATTTTACTTTGATTTTTTCTTTATTCTCGCCGCGCAAAATCGTCAACTCAATTTCTTTTCCCGACTGATAGCTTTGGATAAGCTCGCTTAAGTCGTTGTCAGCGTCAACTTTGACGCCGTCCACCTCCATAATAATATCGCCGGACTTTAATCCCGCTTGGGCGGCCGGACTATTTTTGATAACCGCGACGCCTTTAGCGTCCGGCGCGAGTAACGCTCCGGCCAACTCCTGCTCGCTAACCAGAGCGGATAAACTAAGGTAATTAACGCCTAAATAAGTTTGCCGCCACTCTGTTTTGTTTAGTAAGTTGGCTAACGGCTGCACATAGTAACCGATGGGCATAACCAAATCGTCGGCCGCATATAAACCTAACGCCAAACCGCTTAAGTTAAAAACGATATCCCCCCTCGTTAACGAGCTGGGGCTGATTTTAATGCGCCGGTACCAGCCCTCGCTTGATTGAACGGCGCCGGCGTTGGCTGTTTTGAGGATGTTTTCGACATAGGCAACGCGGACTTCATCGTCATGTAAAACGGCTAATAGTTGCCCGACAGCCGCGTCGCCTTTGTCCGCGAACTGCACCGCGGCTAAATTTTGCCCCCGCACTTTGACAAAATAGCCGCCGGCTTTATTTTCCGCCGTTGATTCCAGCGGCATAATATTTCCCTCATAATCCACGGCGATAAAATTTTCCGGCTGGATTATTTTAGCGCCCGTTAGCGCCCAGCCGTCGTTAGTCAGCACCAGCCCCTGCCCCACTCTCTCGTAGTTAAAATAAAACGGAGCGGCGTTTAAGGCCGGCTGATTGAAGGGGGCAAGCGCTGGCTTATTTTTTTTAAGATAAAAATCAACGACGCTTTTTTGGGCTTCGGCGACAACGCCGGCTAACCGGTCGTCCTGCTGGACCACGACCTTGCGCGGCTGGCTGATAATTAGATTCCCCCGCCGGTAGCTGCTGCCTAAATTAATGTCGCCAAACAGCGGGATGTCAAAAGATAAATTTAATAAATAAGAACGCACTACCAGCCCGCCGACGACTCCGGACAATAAGCTTAAACCAATAATCGTGATTAATAACCACAGGTTTCTTTTGCTCATAGTTTAGCGTTAAACCGCTGATGATTTATAACCAACGGGCGGAAAGTAAAATGACGAATAAACAAACTACGCCTACCGTTAAATACCAGCGCACTACTTTTTTTTCCAATTTATCCAAAAAATTCGCTAAAGACAAGTTAATGACGGCGTAGTAAATAATCGCTAAAGACAAGCCGCTGATAAAATGGGACACGGGGAAAAACGATATGGCCCAAAAATATTCCGCCATCAAGACGCTGATCAAAATGGAAGCGAATAAATTCTGGCGCTCCTCTATTTTATTAATCCAAAAAAATTGATAAGTTAAAACGGCCGTGGCCGCAATGACTGTTAAAGCTAAATGCCAGAGCTTTAAATTAAGCAAATTAATGAATCCGTAGGCGCTGATGCCTAAACCAAGGTAGCTGATGATGTTAAAATAAGACGAAGTCTGCTCCAGACTCAACGGCGTATAATTCGTGATGCGGCATAAAAAATAATAAAAATAAGAAACGAAGTAGTAACTCGCGGCGCTAATTAAAACGATGACTGCTTGCCTGCCCCAGTAGTTGCTTAAAAAAAGCAGGAACGCCGTTGTCAGAATTACTAAACTAAGCCCCGGCGTTGCGAGCAGCCAAAAATCCTTATCTTTAATCCGCCACTTGTTCAATTTTAATAAGAGAGTAAAAAAAACAACGATCGTTGCCGTGACGGTAAAAATAAAATAGCGGGGAAAAGACAGCAACAGCTCCCAGCCGACTAGCAAGACGAGCGAACTTAAAAATGGAATCAGGCGGTCAAACATAGATAATTAAAATTATATTTCGCGTTGTCGTTTTTCGTTTTGATTTTTTAATTTTTCATTCTTTGAGCCACTGATTATTTTTAATAATCTTCTCTAATTCATTAGTATAACCAGTCGCGCCATCCGTGCCTGTCTCTTCCGCCTTGTCTAACAGCAGCACCAGCTGGGCGTGCAAATCGCGAAAGGAGGCCGGCAACTTTAACGCCAATAATTTTTGGCGCATATCGCTTATCGTTTCCTCCGCGGTTGGATTGCCCAGCGCCTGCCGATACTCCGGCAGCAGCGCGCGCAAATTATTTTCATAATCAGCGGCTAATTTAGCCTGGTCTACCGGCGGCATAGTTTCTGGCGCGGCGTTTGAGTTTAACTCAATGATTTGTTGCGTCAAATTTTTTTGCCGCCAAACAAAACCAGCGGCTGCTATTATCGCCAGCACTATAATAAATAAAATTATCCTCTTTCCTCCTCGCATAAGTTCAATTATGTTAAAATAAATTTTATTATTTACTCGTTACCGGTTGCTCGTTACTGATTACTGACTTTCTTAAACCCTTCCCACGCCTTTAAAACTTCCAGCGGCACCGCAAACACGATGGTATTGGACTGGTCGGAACTGATGTCGTTGATTGACTGCAAAGTGCGCAGGTGCAGCGCGCCGGGAATCGCGCTTAAAATGCTAGCCGCTTTGGCCATGTTGTCAGCCGCGGCCACTTCGCCTTCGGCTTTAATAATCACCGCCCGCCGCTCGCGCTCGGCTTCGGCCTGTTTGGCGATCACGCGCTCCATTTCCGCCGGCAAAGAAACGTCCTTTAATTCCACATTTTCCACTTTTATGCCCCAAGCGTCGGAAACGCGGTCAACGATGTCGCGGATGCGGTCCGATATTTTTTCCCGCTCGCCCAAGAGTTCGTCCAAACTGACTTCGCCGACGATGTTGCGCATCGTGGTTTGCGCCAGTTGCGACACGGCGTAACGGAAATTTTCCACTTCAATAATGGCCTTGTCGGCGTTGGCGATTTTATAATAAATAACCGCGTTCACGCTGACCGAAACGTTGTCGCGCGTAATGGCTTTTTGGTCCGGCACGTCCACGGCTTTAATGCGCATGTCCACTTTGACCATTGACTGAAAAATCGGTATCACTATCCGCCAGCCCGGCTCTACCACCCGCGTGAACTTTCCTAAAGTAAACAGGACGCCGCGCTCGTACTGGTTAACTTGGCGCAAGATTGCCAGGGCGGCCACGATGATGATGACCAGCAAATAAATAATGTCCATAGAGGTTAGTTAAAAGTTTACCCCGTGTAGTAATTGCTATACTACACCAGGTAAATAAAATTAAAAGTTATAAAGTTCTCTATTTTCCAACTGAATCAACGCCGTCCGGATTGCTTCTTTGGTATAGTCTTTTCTCTTTACGCGTCCCTTGGTCAATAACCCCATCATTCCTCCCTCATAACCGATATTATCTGATGTTGTTAGACCAATTTGTAAAGCTACTTGGCTGATGTCCAATTTTCCTTTTGCCTCTAAAACTTTTTTTGTTAGCTTTACTGGCTGCTCAAAAGCAGAGGAAAGGCCAACGCTTATTTCTTTGCCGTCATAAATAACGCAGGCGGTGATGTCCATATATCCGCTTTTTGTCATCGGCACAGGCATTAAACCTGATTCAATGCCAAAAGCGTAATCACAATTTTGCCAAGCGTTTTTTGCCCGATTAGTCGCTCCCTGGATAATTTCGTCCAATGATAATGGTTGCTCGAAAATTTCCGAAGAAACATTAGCGCCGGCTACTTCCGCACCGGCTAAAAAATCATAATCTTTAATAATTTCTTTAACCGCGTCAATTTTAACCGGATTCATTGAACCTACTATTATTTTCATAACTTTATAACTTTTTACTTTCAACTATTATTGTTTATTTTACCAACCACTTCCCCATTAACTTTTACAGACGCGCGTTTTACGCGTTGAACTACCGCTCTCATAACTTTCTATTTCCTCTTCTCTTCTGTATTTAATTCTCTCATTATATCTTCTACCTCATCTGCGGCTTTATTCATAATGTGTATTTCGGTTTGACCGACATAAAAATTAAAATTGATGCCATCATCACCTCTTTCTCTGGGCGTAGTGGTTATATTGCTAATTACATAATTTCCCTTCTGTATGGCTTCCATATCGTCTCCTCGCGGAGCGCTAAAATCAACTTCCATTGGTGAAAAATTCCTTTTATGAACACTATCGCTTTTGAACGAGTCAAAATACCGCTTTAAAAATTGACGCAAAGCATCTTCGTATTTTTTAAACGGCTCTTGTTCCGCTTTATTTATAGTTTGTTCAATGCCCATATTAGAATTTAGAAATTATTTATAAAATTTAAAAATTAAAAATTGTTTTAAACGCTAAATCCTCCCAGACTCTCTTTGGCCATTTCCACCCACTCCTCATCGTCCGCGTCCCATTTGTACGCTTTAAACGCATGGGAAAATTCCGTGTCGCTGTAAACATATTGCACCGTCGCTTCGCTGCCGATTCTTTTTGAGCCGATGGTTTTTTTGTCTAAAATCACCGGTTTAGTCGTGTATTCCAGCTTCATTCTCCCTAAAGGCCCTTGAAAAATAATAAATTCAACCTGGCCGTTCGGGGCATCTCCCTGCCCGCCTGCTTGCGTAGCTTGCGGCGGGTCAAATTCTTCTTTGCCTTCGTCTTCAATGGGAAACTGATCTTTGATTAAACTGATTATGTTTTGCCATTTTTCTTGCGTCATACTGTTATGCTAATCCGCCAATAAATGCCAATAACGCGAATTGCGAATATATTCTTACTTCATGGCGGAGTTTAAAACTCTTTTAGGTTTTAAATATTTATCACGAAAATTAACAATTAAACCTAACTTCTTATTAAGTGCTTTCAAATATCTCTGTATTTGGTAGTATTCTCTTCGTTCTAATACTCTCACACACTTAAATTCTATGATAATTTTATCTTCAATAATAAAATCTATTCTATTTCTACCAAAATTTTCTTCGGTAAAAAATTTGGGAAGTATTTTTTCCCTTTCATATGCGATACCGTGTTCTTTTAATTTGCCTTCAAATAAGTCAGCGCACTGCTTCTCGTTGCAGTATCTTCCGAGTTCATTATGAACCTCAAATAGCAAACCGGCTATTGTGTAGGATAAATCTTTATAAATTAATTCTTGCCTCATACTATTAGCGATTAGTAGATTGGCATTTATTCGCGGATCAGCATCATAGCTTTAGTAGTACACTGACTTCGTCTCTAAATCCCGCTTTCTGTTCTCGGCTACTTTTTGCTCAATCAATCCGGCCTCTAATAATTTATCAATTGCTTGGTTCATAACAATCATGCCACTGGCGCCGCCGGTCTGAATGGCAGTCATAATCTGGTTAATTGAGCCGGCGCGGATCAGGTTGGCAACGGCGGAGTTATTAATCATAATTTCACGCGCCGCCACCCGACCGCCGTCTTTAGTCGGCAATAGTTCCTGCGCGATGACGGCGCGCAGGTTTGAGGCAAGTTGGTTTAAAATCTGCTGGCGCTTATCGGCCGGGAAAAAGTCGGTAATCCGTTGGATTGTTTCCGGCGCGTTGGAGGTATGCAAGGTGGATAAAACCAGGTGCCCGGTTTCGGCCGCGGTCAAAGCGGCGGCGATCGTTTCCTGGTCGCGCATCTCTCCCACCATTATCACATTGGGGTCCTGGCGCAAAGCGGCCCGCAGCGCTTCGGCAAACGAGCGGGTATCGGTTCCTAATTCGCGCTGTTCAATAATGCTTTGCTTTTCTTTGAATAAAAATTCAATCGGGTCCTCAATCGTAATGATATGCGCTTTTCTTTCCGTGTTGATGATGTCTAACAGCGCGGCTAAAGTGGAGCTTTTGCCGTTGCCCGACGGCCCGACTACTAAAATTAAGCCGTCGCGCAAGTGCGTTAAATTATACAGCGTTTCGCTAAAGCCAAGCTTGTCCGGCACCGGCACCTCTTTGGCGATAACGCGCGCGGTTAAGCCGACTTTACCTTCCTGCCAATGCAAATTTATGCGAAAACGAGCGCCTAAAATTTCTTTGCTGAAATCTACCTCTTGGCGCGCTAAAAATTGCTGCTTTTGCTTTTCGTTTAAAAGCGTGACAACGGCTGTTTCTAACTCGCTGTTAACAAGCGACGCCTGCTCAATTGGAATCAGCTGCTCGCCGATTCTAACCGCCGCGAGCGAGCCGCCGACTAAATGCAAATCGGCCGCTCCTTTGGCGATGGCGATTTTAAAATAATTTTGGATATCCATAAAATTAGTCAAAAGTCTATAAAGTCCTTAAAGTCTATAAAGTCAAAACCAACAACTTTATGGACTTTCTACTTTATAAACTTTATGGACTAATTTTAGTATATCATAAGCTTATTTTTAACACATCTTGACAAAAAATAGATAGTATGATTTAATTCCGTTAGATAACAAACGGTTCTTTTACAACTACTACTACAAAGTGATTTCTCCATTGATAGTTGAAATATTCGATGGGTAGCATATTGAATATCTTTTTTAAAATAAAAAGGTATTTAGCGTGCTACTCAAGCGAATATTCGCTGGAGTGCTCTGCACGCTTTGCGGCAGACAAACAAACTTCAGTAGCGGCCCCGCGGGGCAAAGGAGAAATACAATGAAGAAGCTGAATAATTCTAACAAGATTGTGGACAGTATTGTGGGTCCAGGCATGCATGAGTGGTTTGAAATCTACGTCCGGCGGGCTGCCTCCGGCCGGCCGACCTTTGCGCTTTTTTATCGCAATGGGTATTCGCGTATTATGGTTGTCTGTGAATGCCCGCTATGTGATGTAAAAGCGGCGCTTAAAAATTTCGCTCTAAAAAATTCTTTGGCGGATGAATATCGCGTCAAGGAATTTGTGGAGAATCATCTGATGTCGCCGAAAAGATTTGCCTCCGAGCAACTCAACCATTGTGGTTGGCAGTGGTGCCCCGAGTGCAGCGGCTTGAAGGAGGGAAGGGTGGTGCAAAATTTATTGTGCCTCCCGGGTAAAGAATACATTGCGGCCGTATCCGGCCATGCTACTTGTGGGTTAGTCACTCGCATCTGCTCGTGCGCCGGCGATAATGCCGTTGAAATCGTGAATGGACGATACTTCCGTTTTGACCATGACGATTCCCGTATGACTTTTGAAATTTACGGGGATAACGGCCAAATGGAAAGTGGCCGGTGTGAGTGCCCGCGGAGTAAGGGGTGTGGGATGTTCGGCACTCTCGCAGAGATACGCTGTCATGAATCTTTTTCAGCGGCTTATGCCTCCCAAACCCTTCCTCCAGAAATTTACCAAAAAAGATTTCTTAAGGAAGATCCAGGAGACGCCACGGTTGAGCAACGAATCGCTGATTGGCTCAACGCGTCAGCGAGTGCCCGCGCCGAGCACGCCAAGCATGGTCCTCGCCATGGTGGCGATGTTTGCCACTGTGGTTCGACAGAACTGCATTCACGGTCGGGAAACTGCTATGACAGCGCGGTAAAAGTTATCCGAGAATACCCCGCCGCCGTCAATCACCGACTGATGAAGTTAGTGCCGACTGCTCGGGATCTAGTAAGCCGCCTGCTTGCTACCCCAGTTAAATAAATCAATTGGTCATTATGAGCCGTACACGAAATTTGTGTACGGCTTTTTCTTTTTCTAAAATTGTTCTCCTATAATGCTTTTTGTTATGTGTTATGTGTTATGTGTTATGTGTCTTACTTAATTATCTTTTTACTTTTCGGAAAAATAAAAAATAAACTGCACTGCCAAGCATCCCACCAATCACGTCAAACGCCAAATCCCAATAACTCACTTCCCTGCCCGCGACAAAACCCTGATGGTACTCGTCCGTAATGCCGTAGGCAAAACAAATTAGGATGGTTAGATAAAAGATGCGCCCTCGCGGCAACTTCCATTCGTTCAAAGCGGCGCAAATTAAAAATGCCAGCACGCCATACAGCAAAGCGTGCATGTCTTTGTCAAAAATATAATCAAACCAAGTCGGCTGATAGGTTGGCGCGAGTTCAGGCAAAGCGAGCTGCGAAGTAATAAAAATTAACGCGAGCCAAGCGATAACCGCTAATAATTTTACGAACTTTAACATAGATATAATGCAAATCTACAAATGTATTCAAATGCTACAAAAAAATAATTTGCGTGTCTTTAGTAAATTATTGGACTACGGATAAATAAAAAAGTTATTTAATTATTCAAGATACGCAAATAGAAATTTCGCGGCATTTGCATACTAATTTGAGGTATTCGCATTATAATGGCTACCACCAAATAAAAAATCTCGCTATATTCCAATACAGGCTGAACAATGGGTTAACAATATATTGCAGCACCGGATTCATTATCTCCTGATATTCAATCCTGCCGGACATCTGGCGGGCGATTTCTCTCTCGGACAGGCGGCGGAATTTTTTAACCTGCCGGCGTACTTTGCTTACGTGTCGCCAAGTGGACGGCTGCAGCCAGTACCAATAAATTTTGAGCTTTATCAATAACAACCCTTTAGCCAAAGCGTGAATTAACAGGCCGAACTCCATCGCCGTTAAAGCGGGCAAAAGTAAAATAATCGTTGGCAATTTGTAAAAAGAAAAAATCGCCAGATACCGATTGCGTTCCATATAATACAGCATGCGCACCGAGCGGCTAAATTCGTATTTATGATAGACAACTGAATGCGGCGCAAACGCGATTTTGTAGCCGGCGAGTTTAGCCCGCCAGCCAAACTCCAAATCATCGTGGTACATATAGTACTCGCAGTCGTAATTGCCTATTTTATCCATTACTTCTTTTTTTATAATCAAAGAGCAGCCGGAAGCGTAGCCATTTATTTCTTTAATATAATCGTATTGTCCTTTGTCAACTTCGCCGTAGCCGCGCGTATAACCAAATCCTAAAAAGTGAGTTGCGTTGCCCGCGCTGTTTATTTTATTGTCTTGGCCGTAGAGCAATATTTTGGATTGGGCGATTCCTATTCCTTCAACTAGCGTCATCTTAACCAGTTCTTCCAGCCAATGGCCGTCAAAAACCACGTCCATATTAGCAATGACAAAATACTCGCTGCCGTCTTTCAGCGCTTGGGCAACGCCAACGGCATTAGCCGCCGCGTAATTTCCGTCCGCGCGCGGAATGATAACCGCCTCCGGCGCCTGTCGTTTTAAATAAGCCAACGAACTCGCGGTAGAACGGTTGTCAATAAGATAAAGCTGCCATAAAAAATCAGGACACTCTTGTGCCCTTAAACTCTCCATACAATCGGCTAAAAATCGTTCGGCGTAGCCGGTGTAGTTAACGATGATAATCCCGATTTGCCGCATAATTTATTTTTTGTCTGCTGGCTTATCTCCTAAAGCAATTTTTTTTACTATCTTTGTTATCTCCCCTTCCATTTTTGCCAGCCGCAGGCGCAAGCGGAAAATGAAATAAAATAAAATTACCACCGCCAGATAAAGCAAAAAATTAATGCCGGAAGCGGAAAAACCGAGTTGCGCCAAGGAACGGTCAATCTGTTTAAGCAGCGCGACCGCTACGCCGGCGATTAACCAAAAAGCAAGCCAAAAATTAAATTCAGCCGCGTTCAGCTGATTTTTTCTTTTTTGCGACAAAACGCGCGCGAGAAAAAAAAGAACGATGACTAAGCCAATGGTTTGTTGAAGAGACATAAAATTTTGTCATTCCCGCGAAAGCGGGAATCTCATTAAAAATTTTAATTATTTAAACAGCGGGATTCCCGCTTTCGCGGGAATGACACTAAACTTGCGTTATCTGGTGAATATTCCTAAAAAAAATTCTTCTAAAATTTTAACGCCGCCGGAAAAACGCTGGCCAAAACTACGGTAAATAATCGTTACCGGCACTTCGGTGACGCGCAAATCGTTTTTAACCGCTAACTGCATAATTTCGGAACAATGCGCCATCTTATCCTGCTGCCAATCAAGTTTGGCCGCGGCCGCGCGGGAAAAAGCGCGGCAACCGGCCTGCGGGTCGGATAAACTCACGCCCAAAAAAATTTTATTAATCAGCCGCGCCAGTCCTAAAATAACATGCTTTTTAAACCAAGGAATGTTTGATTTTTTTCCGCCCGGAGCGGATAAAAAGCGGGAGCCAAAAACGACTTGCGCTGCTCCCGCCGTCAGAGGAGCGATGACGGCCGGTATGTCGGCGGCTGAAAATTGGCCGTCCGCGTCAAAATGAACGACTACTTCCGCCCCTGCCATTATGGCATATTCAGTGCCGGTTTTCAAAGCCGCGCCCTGCCCGCGGTTAACCAGATGGCGCAAAACGACCGCACCGGCCGTCTCGGCTAATTCCGCCGTCCGGTCGCTTGAACCGTCGTCAACTACTACCATCTGCCATTCTTTGCTTGCCGCCCTGATATCTTTAATCACTGATGCAATAGCGACCGATTCGTTATAGGCCGGAATAATAATAAATACTTTAACCATAATTAAAATTTAAGCCCTCACGCTGTTCGCGTCAAGGGCTGCTCTTAATTTCGTGACGATAGCAACTTTAAGCCGCTGGCATAAACTATAGCAACTTTTTTATCTCTGCTCTCCTTAACAAGCCGGTTTGCGCGCCTGGCTGGGCGATAACGGCGGCCGTGTTGCGCATTCCTAAATCCATCGCTTGGCCGATGTGGCCGTTGAAAAATTTTAAACCGCAGACGAAAGAAGAGCCGAAAGCGTCCCCCACGCCGGTAGTGTTTACCCGCTTGCCTTCTTTGCGGATGTTAGCGTGAAAAAATTTATAACCGTCGTAAGCGTCCGCCCCTTTTTTACCGCGCGTAATAACCGCCGTCCCCGGGCCGTAGCTCTTGATCACGGTTAATAAGTTATGGATGTTATTTAAAAATTTGGCGTTCTGTTGCCGCCGGCGCATTACCTTTTTATCCGCAACGACTAATTCGGTGGCTTCGTCTTCGTTGACGTCAAACACCGCGACTTTGGCTAAATTATTGCGGATAAAACTTTGGCCTTCGCTTAATTGAATGTTGCCCGGATTCCAAGCGATTTTAAACCGCCGGCCATGCTTAAAAATAGTTTTTAAAGTCGCCCGCCATTGTCCGCTCAACGATGTTACATAGAGCCATTCGCTTTGAAGGTCGTCTAACATGCCGGCCGGCACGGTCAGCTTGGCGTTCGCCGCTCGCGAGGAAAAAATGACGTGTTCGTCGCCGGGGCCGACTAAAAGAAAAGAAAAGCCGCTGGTTTCGCCTTTGATTGTTTGCACCAAACTGGTATCTACTCCTTCGGCTTGCAAATTAGCCGCTATCTTTTTGCCCCGCTCGTCGTCGCCGACGGCGCAAAGGCAAGCGGATTTTAATCCTAACCTGGCCGCCGCCACCGCCGCGTTAGCGGCGCCGCCGCCAAAGGTCGTGTGCGTTGATTTCACCTTTATTTTAGCGCCGTATTCAAAAGCTAACAGTCTTTGGCGCAGCACGTCCTGTTTATTGTCTATCAAAATGCCTTCGGCGGTATGAAAAGTAATGTCTTCTACCGCCCCGCCGATGGTTACAATGTCATACTTCATAAAATTACACTTTAACGTATTTGCCCACCGCGATGGAGCTCGCGATAATATTGATTAAACTCGCGCCCAAAAATTCAACGCCGAAAATAATGATAAAATGGCCGTTAAAATAACCGACTAAATCAACGCTCGCGGTATTCAGAAAGCTGCCGAGATACGGCTGCAACAAATGGATAAAAGGGTAAAAAATAGCTGTCACCGCGATCACTCCCAAGAATGAATACAAGATAGCTTCTGCCAAAAAAGGGGCGCGGATAAACCAGTTGCTCGCGCCCACGAGCTTCATCACGCCGATTTCTTTGCGGTGCGTGTAAATGGCGATGCGCACGGCGTTAAAAACTACTAAGACGGTAACGGCGATAAAAATAAAACTAACGAGCAGCATAATTTGGCGCGTCCGAGCGGTGATGGTATTCATGCTCTGCAGTAAATTTCTGTGGTCGTCAAAATTTTTGCTTTCAATGACGGTGTGTTTGCTTAATTTATCCAGAGAATTAATGACGGTTTCGTAATCAGCCAATTCTTTTGCCTGCACGACCAAACTGGGGTTAAGCGGATTTTTACCGACTTCCCGCAACGCTTCCTGTAACGATTGGTTGTCGCGATTTTTAGATTGGAACGACTCCAGCGCCTGCGCTTTAGAAACATAGCTTACTTCGACCACGCCGGCGATAGACTCTAATTCCCGTTTCAACGCGCTGATGTCCTCTTCGGCCGCGTCCGCGTTTAAATACAGCGACAAATCAATTTTTTCTTCCACGGACTTAATCGCCTGCTGGCTGATGTAGTCAACCACTACTAAAAAATTAACCGAAAACAGCGATAAAACCAAAATCGTCACCGTCACGAGCGATACCCAAAAGTTGCGGCCGAAATCCTGCAGAGCGAATTTTAAAACGCGGGCGATAGAAAGTAAAATCATAAATAAAAATAACTAATTTCTAATTATTCTAATTTCTAAATAATTACCAATGCCCAACGAATCAATGGCTAATTTATTATTTATAGACATTAGGTTAATTAGAATAATTAGAAATTCTACAGTATGTATTTTCCGATCTTTTGGTCGCTGATCACCCGTCCGGCGTCAATCGTGACTACGCGCCGGCGCAGGGAATTAACGATTTCTTTGTTATGCGTTACCAAAATTACGGTCGTGCCGAACTTATTTATTTTTTCCAGTAAATTAATAATGTCCGCCGCGTTGATGGAATCCAGGTTCCCCGTCGGCTCGTCCGCGAGCAGTATTTTGGGGTGATGGACTAAAGCGCGGGCGATCACCGCGCGCTGCTGCTCGCCGCCGGAAACTTCATTCGGGTAGCGCCAAATCTTTTTCTCCAAGCCCACCAGCTTAAGCACCTGCGGCACGACCAGGTTAATTTTTGAGGGGATGTGGCCGCAAACCTGCATCGCAAACGCCACGTTCTCAAAGAGAGTTTTCGCCGGCAATAATTTAAAATCCTGAAAAATAACTCCGATTTGGCGGCGTAAATAAGGAATTTCCCGCGGGCGGACATTAGTAATGTCCCAGTCGCCCACTAAAATTTTTCCTTTGGTCGCCTTTTCTTCCCCAATTAAAAGTTTCACCATCGTAGTTTTACCCGTGCCGGATTGGCCGACAACGGAAAGAAATTCTCCCGGCTTAATTTCTAAACTGAAGTTATCCAAAGCATTGGTATTGGGAGGATAAAATTTAGTAACGTTTTCAAATAATATCATAAAAATTAGTTACAAACTTTCCAACTTCCTTTGGCCGTATTTCAATAAATCCTCCATTTCCATAAAACTTTGCTCCCGCTCCGGCGCGCCAAAGATGACTCCGGTCAATTCCCGCTCCCCTATTTTAACTTTGGTCATCAGGCAATAGCCCGCCTCGTCCAAAAATCCGGTTTTACCGCCCGTGATATAAAAATCGCCGCCGATCAGCTTATTGGTATTGCGCGCCGTTACCTTTTTTTTATCGCGCCAGGTAGTAAATTTATATTCGGGCAAAGTGGTGGCCGCTAATAATTTCGGCTCGCGGAAAGCCGCTTTAGTCATTATAGCATAATCTAAAACCGTTGACACATTAAGCGGGGATAATCCCGTCGGCTCAACAAAAACGGTACTGGTCGCGCCCCACCCCCGCGCTTTAATATTCATCTGCCGGATAAATTCGGTCCTTTCCAGACCGCTTAAGCGCGCCAGCGTTTCGGCCGTGTTGTTGGTAGAGGCGATTAAAGTCGTAAAAAACAAATCCCCAATCGTCAGTTCGTCGCCGTCTTTGAGCCGCAAACTCGCGATTTCATTTTTATTCGCGTGCTCCCAAGTACGCTCGGCGTCGGCATCGCGATAAGCGACCACGGCGGAAAAATCAAGATTAGCGTCTAAAAAAACGCTCGCCGTTACTATTTTGGTTAAACTCGCTAGGGGCAAAACCGCGTTGGCGTTGCGCTCGTAAATAATCGCTTGGGAATTATCGTCAATCAACAGCGCCGCTTGAGAATTTATCTCGGGCGTATCGGCTACGCCGTCAATTTTTACCCCCAGCACCCGGCCGTTTTGCTCCGTAATAAACAGCGGCTCAATACTAACCTCAATGACGCCGTCGCGCAAGGAAGCGATTTTTTTAAAAGCCGTTTTGTCCAAGTCTATTGCCCGCTCGGGATGCAGTTTGCGGTCCGGGCCGTAATCGTTTACTGCTACGGCAACCGATTTTTGGTTGGCTAAATTAGTAACGAGCAAGCGCGAGCCCTTGGGAAAGTCGGGCGAGGCGGCGAATAGACCGTTTTTATAACCGTACCAGCTGGCTTGCCCGACCGCCATCGCTTCCGGGTTGGAAAACACCGCCACGCGCGCGAACGGCAGATGGATGTAAGCGCGCGCCATACCCTCGCTCACATAATCTTTGGTCGGCAGCGGTTTCCAGCCGGCGGCATTGGAATCAAAATAATAAACTTGCCTTAAATTATTATCTTGCGCCTGATAGTTAATTTGAACGATAAAGGGCTTAGTATCGTCATAAGCGGCGTGGTCGCGGAATTCAAACTGGTAAATTTCGCTTACGCGGTCTAAATTCCAGGGTTCGGTCATCGGCTCATGCAATTCCAGCAGATCCACTCCGGTTCCCGCTTGTAAAATTCCGGGAATTAACGACAGTTTAATCGCCGGCTCAAAAGCCGCGACCGTGTAGCCCTTGACAATGGTTGCTTGATCCAAATTAATAAAAAATGATTTCGTCTCTGCTGCCGCGGCCGGAACTTGCGCCTGCGCCATAGCAGGCAAAAACAAAATGCTGACAACAAAAAATACTTGCCAAAATGGTAATTTTTTCATAATATGATTATTATAGCAGAAATTAAGCGGGTATAGTATAGTGGTAGTATGCGACCTTCCCAAGGTTGAGGCACGGGTCCGATCCCCGTTACCCGCTCAAGATTAAATTTTAGATTTTAGATTTGAGATTTAAGAGAAAAGCCACCTTAGCTCAGTTGGTAGAGCGGCGGTATCGTAAACCGCAGGTCGTCGGTTCAAGCCCGACAGGTGGCTCAATTTTTTTATAATATCATAATTACTCCGAGCTTCAAAATAAAAAACCCCTTGGAAGATGTGAATGATTTCACAAATACCAAAGGGTGCCTGATGCCAAAGATTCAAAAAACAGGCAAAATTTTAAAAAAACTAACTTGCGCAACCGGCGGAGGGATTATGGGCACTCCACTGACTTTCGAGCCAGAAATAGTGCCAGAACCACTCCCCATCGCCGTCCCGATAGAAAGAAAGCGTACTGCGGCCACCTCCCGGGTAGCGAAGAACGAGGCCGAAGAAAGCGAGGGACTTGATGCCTCTACTACGATAAAGACTCTCAAGCGCGCTGTTTTTCTTGTTGGCTTGGTAATCAAGCCAAAGGCCCAGGAAAAAATTCGCCCCGAAACGAAGCTAATATAAAATATTTCTTAAATATACTGATTATAATTTTTAAAGACGCGCCGTGGCGCGTCTCTACTCATTTAATTAACATCCAAACCTTCGCCCGCGCTCTTAAATCCGCCAAATATTCGTCAA
>Ga0210057_1002031_pt1 | contig 29660 bp, 33 predicted proteins | sample CryGeyCG2114_010_2_FD_183968 | JGI IMG/M metagenome (GOLD analysis project Ga0210057, IMG submission 183968) | Groundwater microbial communities from aquifer - Crystal Geyser CG10_big_fil_rev_8/21/14_0.10 (SPAdes) (version 2) | ecosystem: Environmental > Aquatic > Deep subsurface > Groundwater ...
ATATGATTGGAAAAAAATTGTTTCAATTTTTGTATTTGGCTTTTATATTTTTATTAATCCCGCATAAAGTAAATGCAGAGACCAGGGTAACTGAATTATTAAATGATATCTTGGGTATTAATGTTGAAGCAAGTTTTTTGGTGCTTTTGATAGGGTTGTTTTTTATATTATTCTTCATACTGCAAAAAGGGGCGCAAGGAATTTTTGGTAGCACAACCACAGCAAATTTAGTTGCTTTTATTATCTCTTTGATAGCTATAATCTTCATGCCGGAGGAATTATTTACTTTTTTAGCTAACTGGGCAGTTATAATCGTTGCAATAGCGTTTGTTATTGCTCCCATAACATTGATTGGCTTGTTTAATATTAAAAATAAAAAGGCAAGGCATCTTGTTTTAATTATAATGTATATTTTTATGATATGGTCGCTTTCTAAATTATATGCCTTTGGGGACTTTGATATTATTTTTGATATGGAATTGCCGTTTTTATTCGGAGAAACAACGCTTTTGAACATTGCATATTGGGTTTTAGGCATTGCAATAGCAGTATCTTCAATTATAATCTTATCAGAGTGGGGGAAATCAGCTAAAAAAAGCTATCGTGATAGGTTAGAGGAATTAAAAATCAAATCTGAAACTAAAAAAAATATCATTGAAGGGAAAAAATTCTCTAAGGAATTAAAATAATTAAAGATATTCCCATTTATAAAAATAAATAATTTTAAATCCAATTCCCTAAGCCAGATTGGTTTTTCTCCCTTTTTCTCAAGCTATCTAATGTTTTTTCAACCCTCTCTTTGCTGAACTCATGTTTTTCAATTAAAATTTCCTTTACTTTTTTTTCATCAATTTCATTCCACTTTAGTTGATAATTTTTCATGACAGGCATACTCTTGAAAATAGCAAATATCTTTTTCCAGTTAAAATCGGCTTTAACATCCTTAAACAATTCTTCAAAGTTTTTATATTGCTTGATTAACTTCAAGGCAGTTTTAGGGCCAATGCCCTTTATTCCTTTGTTATAATCTGTACCAACAAGAATAGATATAACAATTAATTGATCCTGATTCACACCTAAATCCTTTAAAACATCTTTTAGCTCAATCAATTCTGGATTTATTTTGATATAAGCCCCGGAAGGCAGTTTTTTCCTTTGTGAAATTGTTAAATTTGAGATTGTTCTTGGGCACCCGTGTAATAATGGATCCACATCTGAGCTTGCAAAAGCATATAAATCCCCTTTCTCGCACATGAAAGCACCTTGTGCATCCGCTTCAGAGGGAGCTTGAACAATTGGCAGTCCCATGGCTTTGATTAATTCTTTGGATTCAGTGACCATCTCTAAATTTAGCCTTGAAGTTTGTTTAGCATATTTCGCCATGTTTTCAATATCTTCTTTTTTCTTAGCATCTTCAAACTTTTTTTCAGCAATTTCCTTTATTTTATTTCTTTGTTCTTTTGTTTTAAATTTCAAGTCAGGGGGCTTTCCATCGAAGATTATGGCTATTTTAATATTCTGTTTCATTAAGTTGGTAAACCTATTCCAGGCCCCCATTAAATGGGAAGTTATATTGCCTTTAGAATCCATCAGAAGAGTTCCATCTGGTTGCCTGATTGAGGATAAAAACTGGTAAGCAGAATTTGAAAAATCCACGCCTATCTTTTTCCCTTTCAAATCCTCAAAATCTATTTGTTTTTTATTTATTAATCCGGATAATTTTACTCCCATAAATCAAAAAAGTAATAAGGATTTATAAATTTAATTAAAGAAAAGCTATTTGTCCTATTGGTTTATTAATTTTAAATAAAAATCCGCCATCTTCTTCTATTAATTCAAATCTAATATTCTTCTCTTTAACTCTTTGTTCTAAATGGAATTTAATTAATTCAATTCTTTGCTCTAATAATCCATCTATTCCTTTTTCCATTTCAATAAGATTTTCCTGTAATTTAAATCTTTGGTATCCTTCTGCATTATAGTAAAAAACATCTGCTTTTTTCGTTATTCTGAATGAGTCTAATCTTTTTTCAGCTATATTTTGAATAAAATCTTCAAATTTATATTTAATTGGAATCTGAATTATATTTATCTCCTCTTCCCCAGCCAAAACCTCCAGGAAACTAGAGTGAATAAAATCCTTAAATTTAGGGTATTCCATTAATTCTTCATAAACTTCATTGAGGTAATGGATAGCAATCTCTTTTTCATTTGGTTTAAAATCTTCCCTATATGATATCTCCTGACCGCATAAATGATACTCCCCAGCATAACTAATCTTTGGCCTGTAAAAGACCTGATATTCCCCTCCAGAAAAAGTATAATGGGAAGAACTCAAATTGATTTTGATAGGATTATAGGAGTGGGGAATGCTTCTCCCTTTTAATAAATTCCTTAAAATACTAATCTCAAAATCTATCTCTCCCATCTTAATGCAAACTTTTAAAATACCCAAATTTTTATTAATCTTTCTACCTTCCTAAATCATGAAAAAGAGGATGATACAACACTTTTCTTTTAAGCATAAAGGGGGATTTTATCACTATAGGCTGCATAATCAGAAGAATCTGAAAAATGGATTCTCCACTTTGAAGACTTATTTGGAGAACATACATGAAAAATGCCCGAATCATTATTTTAATGAAGGTCCAAGAGGATCCTCTCTAAAATTTAAATTAAAAGAATTGGATATAATTTATGTAAAAAATCACGAAATCTCAGAACTGGCCCAATTAGGTTTAAGTGTAAATGAGGAGAAATATTCTACAAACCATTCCAAAGTTCAGGTTTTTATGATTGAAAGGGACAATAAAACACTGGCAATAGAGGTTCCAATTTGGTTGGAACAAAATGAGCTAAATGGATTCTTTGATATCTTCAAAACAGAAAAGCCGTTAACAGGGCATATAGATGTTTTAAGGGTAGAGGATGGGAAGATATGGGTTTTGGACTATAAGCCAAATGCAATAAAAGAGAAATATGCAGCAACACAGGTTTTTTTCTATGCTTTGATGCTAAGCAAAAGAACAAACATTCCTTTGGAAAATTTTAGATGTGGATATTTTGATGATAAAGATGCTTTCTTATTCAAGCCAAACTTAAATCAGATAGATAAGAGTAGGCTGACCTCTTTTTTACAATAATTTTATATAATTTGTTAACTAAAACTAAATATGGTTAAAACACAGTTTTATCCCTTGGATTTTGATTATGATAAGGATGGAACTATTAAGATATATGGAAAAACTCTGGATAATCAGAGGATTTGTGTTTTGGATGATTCCATCAAGCCTTATTTTTGGGTTATTGTAGATAAAGGGGATATTTACGAAATAGAGAAAGTGATAGATTTAATAAGGATAGAAGAAGGAGGGGTAATTTACAAGGTAATTAAAACAGAGATACATTCTAAATTCTTCTTAGGTAAGGAGGTTCAGGCAATTAAAGTTGTAGTTTCTCATCCAAGGGATATAATTATAATAAAAAGAGTAATACATGATTTGCAAAAACAGGAGACAGATATTAAATTTATTAAAAGATATATAACTGATAAAGAGATAACCCCCTTAGTTTTGACAGATGTTGAAGGGGAATTAATAAGGGAAAGTTCATTTGAAATATGCATTAGAGGGGGGGCAACCCAGAAAGATCAGGAATTATTTACAAAACCAAAAATCCTATCAATAGATATTGAAGTAGAAAGCAGTTTCATGAAAGACAATCTCATGGAAAAGCACCCCATCCTTTCTATAGCTTTTTTTAGTGAAAATTTTAAAAAAGTAATCACGTGGAAAAGGTTTAAAGCAGAGGAGTATGTAGAATTTGTAGACAGCGAGCAGGATTTAATAACAAAATTCAAGGGGGTTTTGAATGATTTTAAGCCGGATTATATTTTGGGGTATTTCTCAGATGGTTTTGATATTCCATATTTAAATGCGAGAGCGGAATTTTACAATTTAAATTTTGATATTGGGATTGATAAGTCAAAGATTATAATTAAAAAAAGGGATAATGTATCTTCTACAAAAATAAAGGGGATTCCCCATATAGATATTTTTAAATTTATAAAGAATATTATGGCAGATAGTTTGCAACTAGATTCTTATGGGTTAAACGAAGTTTCTAAAGAATTGTTGGGAGAGCAAAAAAAAGACTTTGATTTATCTGAATTAGACGAGATGTGGAAAAATGAAATTAATCTGCATAAATTAGCGGAATATAATTTGCATGACGCAGAGTTAACTTATAAGCTATGTATCAAATTATTGCCAAGTTTAAATGAACTCGTGAAATTAGTTGGAATGCCTATTTATAATGTTTGTAGGATGCATTATGGGCAGTTGGTGGAAAATTATTTAATAAAAAGAGCAAAAGAATTTAATGAAATTATCCCAAATAGGCCAACATTTACTAAGATCCATGAAAGAAGGTTGGAAACTTACAAGGCGGCTTTTGTTATGGAGCCAAGGCCAGGACTTTATAATAATATGGTCTTTTTTGATTTCAAAAGTTTGTATCCCACAATAATAATATCCAAAAACATTTCCCTAGGAACTTTAAATCATAATAAAGATGGATATGCTTCCCCAACAATCACTAGTGAAGATGGAAATAGTATCATACACTACTTCAGTCATAAAAAAGAGGATTTTATCCCAAAAGCCGTGGAAGATTTAATAACAAGAAGAAACAGGGTTAAAGAGATTCTAAAAAAAGAAAAAAGTAAAATATTAGAAGCAAGAAGTTATGCTTTGAAAACAGTAGCAAATTCCACTTATGGTTACTTTGGTTTTCCTGGTTCTAGGTTTTATAGCAAAGAATGTGCTGAAAGTATCACTGCATTTGCAAGACAGTTTATTCTGGATGTTATTAAAAAAGCAAAATCAAAGAATTTTGATGTTATTTATTCAGATACAGACAGCGTCGCTATTAACTTAGAAAAAAGAGCAAGAGGGGAAGCATTGGAATTTTTAGAGGAAGTAAACAAGGAGCTTCCAAGTCTGATGGAGCTAGAATTGGAGTCTTTTTATTTAAGAGGTATTTTTGTTTCTAAAAAGGGGAATACGCAGGGAGCAAAAAAGAAATATGCTTTAATTGATGAAGAGGGAAAAATAAAAATAAGGGGTTTTGAAACTGTGAGGAGGGACTGGAGCCCGATTGCAAGGGAAACACAAAAAAAAGTTTTGGAATTAATCCTAAGAGAAGGCTCCTATGAAAACGCGTTGAAGTATGTTAAGGAAGTAATAAAAAAATTGCAAAATAAGGAAATACCTTTAAAACAAACAATCATGATGACGCAGTTAAATATGAAGTTGGAGGATTACAAGCAATTAGCTCCCCATGTTGCAGTAGCCAAAAAATTAAAAGAAAAAGGTGTAGAAATAAGACAAGGAAGTTATATCTCTTTTATTGTAACAGAAAGCCAGGGGTTAATCAGGGATAAAGCAAGACCACCTGAAGAAGCTAAGAATTATGATTCAGGATATTATATAAATAACCAGGTTCTTCCATCTGTGGAAAAGATTTTTGAAATCTTCAATGTTAAAGACATAATTGAAAAAGAACAAAGCAAATTAGACCAATTTTAAAATGGAAAACTGGCTCAAAGCAGGAAAATTAACAGCAGAGGTAATAGACTACGGGAAATCCTTGATTAAGGTAGATGCCTCGCCTTTTGAAGTCATAGTTAATATTGAAAACAAAATCAGAGAATTAAAAGCACAGCCAGCATTCCCGCCCCAAATTTCCATTAATGAATTTGCAGCGCATTGCATTCCGGATAAGGAGGTTAAGTTCCAAAAAGGTGATTTGGTTAAGTTGGATGTGGGGATTTCCATTGAAGGAGCAATAGGAGACAGCGCTGTTAGCGTTGATTTGGGGGGTAATGAAAAATTAATCAAGGCAAGTGAAGAAGCCTTGCAGGAAGCAATCAAGATTATAAAAATCGGGACTAAATTAAATGAAATTGGAATTACAATAGAAAAAACAATTGCTAAATCCGGATTTAAGCCAATAAAAAACCTAAGCGGGCATAGCATAGACGAATATCAGGAGCATGCAGGGTTGACAATACCTAATTTTGATAATGGAGACACAACAAGATTAACAAAGGGTCAGATAATTGCTATAGAGCCGTTTGCAACCGCAGGTTCAGGTTATATTCAGGATGGAAAGGATTCTGGAATATATAAGTTAATAGCGCCAAAACAAGTGAGAAATCAGATGACAAGGGATATTTTGATATACATTGCTGAAAATTACAAAACCCTGCCTTTCTCCAAACACTGGTTAAATAAAAAATTTGGTCATTTCAAAACAGGATTTGCATTAAAAGTTCTGGAAAGAGAGGGAATAATTCATCAATATAATCAGTTAGTTGAAAAAAATAAGGAAAAAGTTAGCCAGGCAGAGCACACACTAATGATAGATGATGAAGTTAAAATCCTAACCAAGCGATAGATATATAAATAAAAAATTCTATTATAATTGGTGATGGAAACTGTAAAGAATATTATGACCAAAAAGGTCTTTACTGCAAAAGAAGGGGATGATATTTATTTTATTGCTAAATCTATGAAGAAGAAAAATATTGGTTCTTGCATCATTATAAAAGATAAGAAGCCTATTGGGATTATAACTGAAAGGGATTTAACGCAAAAAGTCTTAGCTAATAATTTATCAGCGAAAGAAACAAAAGCAAAGGATATTATGTCCAGTCCCTGTATCACAGTAAAGCCGGAAGATAATGTTTTTTATGTGAATAAAATTATGGATGCAAAAAAATTCAAGAAAATGCCTGTAACTAATAAAGAAGGAAAATTAATTGGGATTCTGACACAGACAGATCTGAATAAGTATTTTACTATTCAAAGAAAAAAATTTGTCCTTTCTAGTTTAAATAAAACCTTAAGGGGGAGTTATCCAATTTAAGATGAAGAAGTTTCAAAAATTAATTTCCTTATTAATTCTGTTATTAGTAATCACAAATGTTAATGCTTTTTCTATTAAAGAAATTTTTGATTCTGAAGACAGTTTTTTTATTAAATTATTTAATGGTATTTTTAAAGGGAATATAAAAGGTATAAATTTAAACTCTTATAAAAATGGTTTAGATGAAATTCCTTATTTAGATGGTTGGCCAATTTATCTTGGCAATATAGAGGGTATTTCATCTGCCGTTGTTGGGGATATTAATAATGACGGATATAATGAAGTTGTATTCGGTTCCCCAGGTCCTTTACAAAATGGAGGCATGATAACAGTTTATTATTATAATGGGACTATTGTTAGTGGATTTCCTTTTTATATTAATACCCCTATTTTTTCTTCACCGGCAATAGCAGATATTAATAATAATGGATTTTTGGATATAATATTTAATGATCAATTTGAAAACATATATGTTATTGATTATCAAGGAAATCTTCTTCCTGGTTGGCCACAACCAACAACTAATATTGATAATCACCAATTAGCTATAACTGTTGATGATATTGATAATGATGGTTATATGGAAATTATTACCCCTGCTCATGTTCTTACTTCTTTAAATAAGCCAGACTCGTTATATGTTTTTGAACATAATGGAAGTATAAAACAGAATTTTCCTGTTGAGGTTAATGGTCGTATTATGTATTCTTCTCCAGCAATAGCGGATTTAGATAATGACGGACATAAGGAAATAATTGTTGCTTCATATGGGGGATATTCTTCTTTTGAATCAAACAATAATTCTATTTTAGTTTTTGAACATAATGGAAGTATAAAACGGAATTTTCCCGTAATGTTAGATAAAAACATACTTAATTCTGAAATTCTTTCTTCCCCCATTGTAGCAGATATAAATAATGATGGAAATAAGGAAATAATTATTGGAACAAGAGGAAATAAAGTTTATGTTATTGATTCAAATGGTAGATTTTTATATAATTGGCCCCAAGAAACTATTGGGTTTATAGATAATAGCCCAGCTGTGGGGGATATTAATCATGATGGTTATCTTGAAATTTTTGTTGGTGCTGGAACAACAATTTATGGTTGGAATTATGAAGGTATAGATTTACCAGATTTCCCAATTTCAAATAACGGTCCATTAATTTATTCAAGCCCTGTTATTGGTGATATAAATGGAGATAATAATTTTGAAATTTTAATTGGAAGTTTTAATCATAATCTTTATGCATGGCATTCTGACGGGTCAATTGTTGATGATTTTCCAATAGAAATAGATAATGAGATAGCAGCTACATTGACCTTAGACGATATAAATAATGATGGAAATATTGAGGGGATATTATCTTCTAAAGGGGGATGGATTTATATATGGGCTTTTGAAGGAAGTCCATCCAACATAGAATGGCCAATGTTTCAAAATAATATACAACATACAGGATTGTATAATCAATATAACCAAGGATTAAATCATACTACTATTCCTATTAATTATAATGTCTCAAGATAATGTAACTCCTTTAATTAACAAGAAATTGGTTCTAAAGCAGTAAAATCAGAGTCATAAAAAGCACCACTGCTTGCTGCTGAAAATCTTCCGCCACAAACCCCACTTAAATCAAATCTATAAAATTGATTAATTTGATAAGGTATTTTTTCACTTTGTGAATTTATATAAAAACCACCTTGTTTCTCATAACCTTGAAAAGTTAGCGTATGTTCATATCTTCCATAAGCAGAATTATAAACCCTAGATACACTTATTAAATCTCCCCCAACCCAAATTGGATTTTTTCCAGTATACTCCCAATTCTCACATTCTGAAAGGATAATATCTATTTTATTATCAAAATTTTTAGTAAGATATTCACAATTATTGATATCAATTGGTTGATTATTATACTCAATTTCCTGGTTATTACACCCCCCAATAACCAAAACTCCAACTAATATTAGAATAATTAATAGTCTCACATCTCCACACCTCTTTTAACATGTCTAATCGCAATTTCATTATCATATAGTTCAGAAGGGATATCCACCATGTCAGGGTATCTTGTAATTAAATATTCTGGATTTAAATCCCTCACACCAGAAAGCATATTTTTTAGAACATTAAATTTTTGAGCCAGATATATTATAGAATGTCCTTTTGGGACTTCTTTTAATTTAAGTAAACAAAGGGCTTTTAAAGATTTTTCAACAGCTTGTTGACGGGCAAAAACTGCGAGATAAAAATCTTCTGATTTAATACAATTCTTTGCACTTTTTAGATCAGCTTCAGATTGTTTAAACCAATTATTTATTTCTTCTCCCATATTTTTATATAAAATAAAGAGTTATTTAAATTTTGTTGTTTTATCCCATATAATTAGGAACATCTTTTCTGCCAAGACCGGCTTTTGTTTTGCTTAAATAATCTTCTTCTAATTTTTGGTATTCTTCCATTACTTCTTTTGAAACTGAGGGTTTGACTTTTTTAAGAGCTTCTAAGAAAAATTTATTTTTTACAATCTTGGATTTAAAATCTTCTCTTAAAGCCAATAATCCTGCTTCCCTGCAAACAAGTTGGATGTCTGCCCCTACGTAGCCCTCTGTTTTATCAGCTAGATTATTCAAATCCACGTCTTTAGCCAAAGGCATATTTTTAGTATGGATTTTAAATATTTCCAGCCTTCCCTCTTTAACAGGCGGAACAGTTAATAAAAACCTGTCAAATCTCCCGGGTCTTAATAAAGCAGAGTCAATGATATCTGGCCTGTTCGTCGCTGCTATAACTACCACATCATTTAATTCTTCCAAGCCATCCATTTCAGACAGCATGGTGTTGACAACTCTTTCTGTAACCTGGGAGTCTGAACTTAATCCCCTCTTTGGCGCTAAAGAGTCTAATTCATCAAAGAATATAATTGTGGGAGCGGTCTGCTTTGCTCTTTCAAATACCTTCCTGATTCCTTTTTCCGACTCGCCCACAAATTTGTTTAATAATTCAGGGCCTCTAACCAGAATAAAATTAGCCTCGCTTTCATTAGCAACAGCCTTGGCTAATAATGTCTTGCCTGTTCCAGGAGGGCCATATAATAATAATCCTGAAGGTGGTTTTATCCCCAATCTTTTGAAAGCAGAGCTATGTTTTAATGGCCATTCAACAGCCTCTATTAATTCTTGCTTTATTTTGCTTAAGCCACCAACATCATCCCATTTGACATTTGGTTTTTCAATTAAGACTTCCCTCATTGCAGAAGGCCTGACTAGCCTTAAAGCCTGGTCAAAATCCTTTTGTGTTATCTTTAATTTTTCATAAATCTCCTCGGGTATCTGGGTTTTCTCGCCTAATTTCAAGTCAGGCAATATTCTTCTGAGAACATTCATAGCTGCTTCCTTGCACAAAGCTGCTAAATCTGCACCGACAAAACCATGTGTTATTTCAGCTAATCTGTTTAAATTCACGTCCTTTGTTAAAGGCATATTTCTGGTGTGAATTTTAAGAATATTTAATCTCCCCTCTTTATTTGGGACATTAATGCATATTTCCCTGTCAAATCTTCCTGGTCTTCTTAATGCAGGGTCAATGGAATTAATCCTATTTGTGGCAGCAATAACAACTACTTTACCTCTTGATTTTAATCCATCCATTTGGGTTAGTATTTGAGAAACAACCCTTCTTTCCAGTTCACCGTAACTTTCTTCTCTTTTAGAGGCTATAGCATCAAATTCATCAAAGAATATAATTGAAGGCGCATTTTTTTCAGCTTGTTCAAACTGTTTTCTAATATTTTCCTCGCTTTGGCCATAATATTTATTCATAATTTCAGGGCCATTAACCAAAATAAAATTAGCCTCGCTTTCATTAGCAACAGCCTTGGCTAATAATGTCTTGCCTGTTCCAGGAGGGCCATGCAATAAAACACCTGCAGGAGGCTCAATGCCTAGTTTTCTAAACAAGTCAGGATGCTTCAAAGGTAATTCCACCATCTCCCTTATCTTTGTTACTTCCTCTTTTAATCCTCCTATGTCTTCGTAAGTCACTTCAAGGATTTTTTCTTCAATCTCTTCGACAGCTTTTGGATTTAATGTTAATTGGGTATTTTCAGTGATTAAAACAGCCTCTTTTGGATTTGTTGAAACAACTATAAATCTGATATTTCCCAATCCAAATCCGGATAGGAATGAATCTTCAAATGGGGAGAATATATCATCGAAAAAAGGCGAGTCAGACGCCATTCTTCTTCTTAATCTTGCCCCTCCGGGAACAACTATATCCCCCTTCAAAACAGCTCTTTCTAAAAATGATTTTTTGAACATATCTGGATTAGCTCTGACCATAACATTCTTTTGTGCAGGAGCAATTGTAATTGACTTGGCTTCTTTCACATCAGCTTTTTTTACTTTTACATTCTCGCCTATGCCTGTCTTGGCGTTTCTTCTGATAATGCCATCCATCCTGATGACAGACTGGCCAACATCTGTGGGATAAGCTCTGTCAACAATACCAACTGTAACTCTTGCACCTTCAATTTCTACCACATCCCCTGTGTGTACACCTATCTCTTTCATGGTTTCAGAATCTATTCTAACAATGCCTTTATAGGCTTCTTCCTGCAAAGCTTCCATAACTTTTAATTTAACTTCAGCCATTATGCTCCAAATTTTATATTGAATATAAGAATTATAAATCTTTTGTTTCTAAGAAATCCATTTCCGGGGATAATCTTCAATAGTAATTATCCTCTCATCAAGTCTATCATCCCTCTTCCAATTTCCCTTATAAATTCTACTAGTTTCAAATTCAAATCTTGAACTTTTAAAACAGATTAATTTATATGAAATCCTGGATTTATTTCCAGAAATTAAACCAGAATCCAAAATTATTTCATCCATGATGGGCTTTAGATTTTCATGAATCATTTGTATTTTGCTTTCAATCTCCCTTGGCTCATTAATCAATAAAAACCAGTATTTATGGCTTTCAGTTTCTTCATCTATCTTTTCAGAAACTCTATTCCAAATAATTTGTCTTTTAATCATATTTTAAATAATATAGAAAACTATTTATTTCTTACTGGTTCTTCCTATAATCTTGCTTTTCTTAAAGCCTTCGCTTTTTATTGCAGATTTATCCTTTGAAAATTCCTTTTCCGGTTTTACTTTTTTAGGTGTTTTATGCTCTAAAATTTCTTTTTTCTCTTCCTCTATTTTATTCTCCTCTTTTTTAGCAGATTTATCCTTTGAAAATTCCCTTTCTGGTTTTACTTTTTTAGGTGTTTTATGCTCTAAAATTTCTTTTTTCTCTTCCTCTATTTTATTCTCCTCTTTTTTAGCAGATTTTTCAGCTAATTTTTCTTTCAAGCCTTTTTTCTTAATCTCTTCCTTTTTTTCTACAGGAGCATTAATCAAATCCACTTTAACGAATTCAATCTCTTTATCTTTGATTTTTTTCTTGTCCTTAATCATCTTTACTTGAATTCTGCATGGTGGTTTTTTCCTCCCATGCTTCCACATCTCCAGATTTAAATATTTCCCAATCTTGACATTATCGCATTTCATATGCCTGATAGAAAAAGCTTTGATGGCATTGATAGCCCTTTTAGTCCTCTTGTATCTGGGAGCTTTCATAAATGATTTTCTCAATGGTATTGTATAAATTCTTTCTAAAATCATTTTAATCCTCTATCCTGCTCCTTCTCCAGGATCTCTTGACAGCAGTATGCCTTCCTGGATGGACCTTTCTGTTCTTTCCGTATATTTTTGGAACAGTCCAGAATGGAGCCCACTTGGTCTGCCTGCTTCTTTTTGCTAATCTTAGTTTTTTCGCTAAACTTCTCAAGCTCATTTTGCCAGTTTATCCAAAAAGCTCTTGCCTTTTGGAGTTATTCTCCTTCCCTTATGAACGCCTTTTTCTTCTTTTGAAATATATCCTAATTTCTCCAGTTGCTGTAATATTGTCCTGATTATCTTGCCTGAAGCAGGATAAAACTTTTCAGGTTTAGAGCCCCTGTTTTTTTTGCTGCCATATGCTACTTTTAATTTATTCGTTCCTATTGGACCCAGAATGTATATCTTTCTTAAAATAGAAGCAGCTCTTTTGTACCACCAGTCATTTTCCATTGGCAGTCTCTCTTTAGCCATGCCTGTTTTTACAAATCTGCTCCACTCCGGGGCTTTTATCTCATTTCTTAAAGCATTAGCTGCCTTTTCTATCAGTTTATTCGGATTTGTATCATATATTGTTGCCATCTTAATATTATATCGTGCCTTTCGGCACTAGATTGGCTATTTTAATAGCACAACAATTATGCAATAACTAAGGTTTAAAAGGGTTTCTATTGAGTTTTTCCGGAGTAGATTTAGATCTTATTATAAAAGGAAACTATCTATAAATGTTTCCTTCTATATCACTAAAGTAATACAAATTTTGTTACACTTTGCTTATTTTATACCCTTCTTTCATATCTTCTATATTATACCTTTTTGAATTAATTAATTTTCTCAATTCATCAGCTCTCTTCCAGTCTTTTTCTTTTCTGTATTTTTCTCTTTCCTCGGCTAGTTTAATTATTTCAGAAGGTATTTTTTCTTCTTTAATATTTCCTAAACCCAACCCAAATATTTTATCAAAATCTAAAGTTAATTTATATTTCTCTTTACCACCTAAATTTTTATCTTTTAAAGCATTCCATAATAAAGCCAGTCCCTGTGGAACATTCAGGTCATTATTGATATGCTCTAAAAACTTTTTTTCATAATTCTTAGCAGAGCCCTTGGATTCTTTCTTATCCAAATTTAAGATAATGCTCTTCAGTTTATCAAAAGAATTTTTAGCGGATTCTAAACTGTCTAAATCAAAATTTAATTTTTTTCTATAACTCGTGGTTAAGCATAAATATCTGAAATCCAAGGCATTAAACCCTTTTTTCTCCAATTCAGACAATGTATACAATCCTCCTGTTGATTTGGATATTTTTTCGCCTTTGTGTGTTAGCCATTCTGCATGCAGCCAATATCTGACCCATGGCTTTTTTCCAAAAGCAGCTTCAGACTGGGCAATCTCGTTTGTGTGGTGGATAGGGATATGCTCTCTTCCCCCAGTGTGGATGTCAAATTGTTTTCCTAAATACCTGGAAGACATGGCAGAGCATTCCAAATGCCAGCCAGGAAATCCTTTCCTTTCCAAAAAATCCCATTCTTGCTGTCTTACTCCTTCTTTCTCTGAAAATTTCCACAAGGCAAAATCAGTTTTATTTTTCTTCTCTCTAGCATCAATTCTTTTTCCTTCTTCTAAATTCTCAATTTTTAATCTGGCTAGTTTTCCATAATCCTCTAATTTGGATGTGTTAAAATAAATCCCATCCGAGGTTTCATAAGTAAATCCTTTTTTTGTTAAAATATTAATCAATTCAATCTGCTCTTTTATATGTTCACTAGCCTTGCATATTATTTCTGGTTTTATTATGTTTAATTTCTCGCAGTCTTCTTCAAAAACTTTAGCGTAATAGCTTGCAATTTCCTTTGATGTCTTTCCTTCTCTTTTGACAGCTTTTTCCATCTTGTCTTCGCCTGTGTCTGCATCAGAAGTCAAATGGCCTACGTCGGTGTAATTCATCACATGCTTGACATTGAATTTGTTGTAAAGAAGAACCCTTTTTAGAATATCATTGAAGATGTAAGTCCTCATATTGCCAATGTGCTGGTACCAGTATACTGTCGGACCGCAGCTATAGAAACCAATCTGTTCTTTTTTTATAGGCTTAAATTCATCTTTTTTTCTTGTTAATGTGTTGTATAATCTCAACATAAGGGTAAAAAAATAAGGAAGTATTTAAATCTTTTATTTTACAACTTCTACAAAGAACCCACCGCTTGCATATAACACTCCAGATTTATAAACCTTTACAGTATACCCGCCGGATTGTAACGGAGCAATTTTAGAAGATTTAACAGCAGTTACAAATCCAACTTCTTGCCCTGTTTCTAAATTTTGTTCAGGATTAGCAAATTCCACTTTTATATGGTCTGGTGTAAATGTATTGTCTCCAGAAGGTACAACATTAACTGTAAATAATCCCGGTGTATTATCCATATTAACAGCCCAGATTTTGAATATTTGTTGCTCACCCTGCTTCACAGTAACTCTGCTTTGAACTGTTAATTTATCATCATGAGAGGCTAGTTCATTTAATGCATTTTCAGATTCCCCAAAAATAATGTCTGTTTGTGCGGTTAATTGGCTGAACATCCCCCTGACAAACATCAAGCCCAGGCTTAAAATAACAACGCCTATAACAATTATAACAATAGTATTCATAGAAAGTTCTAAAGCCCCTTTTTTTGATTTCATTTTATTTCTTTAAGCCTCTTTTATTTTATTAATCTTTCTATTTAAATAATGGTCCATTTATCCTTGTCTAATTGGTCTACTTTTACTTTGAAGTTGCCGTGATTTCCCTGTTGGTATTCCCTGTTAACCACTATTAAGCACAAGTAATTTGTTTTATATAACTCCATTTGCTGTATAGTATTTAAACTTGGATCGCCAACATTGAAATCCCCCCCTTTAATGCCATTTATTGAATATAAAATTATGTTATCCCTGTCTTTTCCGGCTTTCCAATAGCCGCAGTCATTTGTTTCAACAAATATATTTGAATTAAACTCGCTTTCAACATATAGGTTTAGCATAGAATTTACGTCTTTTCCGATTTCTATAATATCAAATGGTTTATCTACAAAAATTTCCACATCTTTCAAGTGAACTTCTTCAGAGACTTCATTAACAACATAGCCTGTTATTCCACCATTCCCAAATAAAACTAAAAAACCGCCAAGGAGTATAAAACCAATGATTAAGGTGATATCCAAAGGGCTCACTTTTCTTTTATTCTGGTTAAAGCTTTTTATTATCATAGTGCACCCCTTCTTCTTAAATATAATTCCTCTATTAATAAATGTTTTTAAAATATGGGAATGGCGGGATTTGAATTCGTGAGGTTCTAGTATTATCCTATCCCCCTCCCACGACACCATGGTCTTCAGCCATGTGCTCTCCCTAGCCAAAATTTTATTTTTCAGGCTGAGCTACATTCCCATAAAATGTAATAAAATGAAAATTATTTATAAAACTTTACTTTTCCTTAAAATGCTTCATTAAAGGAAACAGCCCTTTGCCATCATCTTTGTTGCCATACTCATTGAAATATATCACTGTGTCGAGGCTATGCCTCTTTTTCTCTTTAACCTTTTCGTCTGAATATCCAAGGGTTATAATAGCATAGGGGATAATATTATCTTTTAATCTAAGGACTCTTTGAACAGCATTTACATCTATGGCCCCGACCCAGCAGCTTCTAATCTTCAGGGCAGTGGCGCTTAATAGCATATTCTGGATAGCTGCAGCACAATCTTGGGTTAAATAAACTTCCCCTCTTTCATTGTAAAATCTTTTTTCATTTGTTAAATCACCGCAAATTATAATGAATATAGGAGCCTGCATCATCCATCTTTGGTTTAAAGCAGCCTTAACTAATTCTTCTTTTTTTCCTTCTTCATTTATAACAATAAATCTCCAGCATTGCAGATTGCCTGCATTTGGGGCTTGAGTGCCGCAATGCAGTATTTTATACAGGTCATTGTCCTTTATTTTCTTATTAGTATAGGTTCTGCAGGAAAACCTGTTTTCAATAGCTTTGAATAAATCCATCAAAACATTTAAATGAAAGTTTATATTTAAATATTTCTATGTACTATTCGGATTTGGTTAAGGTTTATCAAAAGCTGGAATCAACTTCAAAGAGATTAGAAAAAATAGATATTATCTCAGAATTTCTTAAAAAAACACCTAAGGAAAATTTAAAACAGGTTGTTTATTTATTACAGGGAAAGATATACCCTCCGTCAAGCCAGGAAAAACTGGGGATGAGCTCTCAGTTGATTTTAAAGGTTATTCAGACATCTACAGGGATAGAAAAACAAAAAATAGAATCTTTATGGAGAAAATTTGGGGACTTGGGAAAGGTAGCAGAAGAGCTGGTTTCTAAAAAACATCAGACAACTTTAACATCAAAGAAACTAACTGTAGACCATGTTTTTGATAATATAAGAAAGCTCCCTGAATTTCAGGGGCATGGAACAGTAAACAAGAAAGTTCAATTAATCTCGGAGCTACTGACAAACTCCGCATCCGCAGAAGCAAGATATATCATAAGAACAGTGCTTGAAGAATTAAGAGTTGGAGTGGCAGCAGGAGTAATAAGGGATTCTATAGCAAAGGCTTTTGATAAGGAAGTGAATGAGATAGAGGACTCTTATAATCTAATTCCGGATTATGGGGAGATAGCTTTAGCAGCTAAATCAGGCAAATTGAAAGATATTTCTTTGACGCCTGGAAATCCAATAAAAGCCATGTTGGGGATAAAACTTGAAAATATTCAAGAAGCATTTAAGGCTTTAGGGGAAGGAGTGCAGGCAGAGTACAAATTGGATGGCTTTAGGTTAAACTGTCATTACGACGGAAAAAATATAAAATTGTTTACAAGGAATATGGAGGATGTAACAAAGCAATTTCCGGATGTTGTTTCAAATTTAAAGAATGTAAAAGCTAAATCCTATATTTTAGATGCAGAAGCAGTTGGTTATGATCCAAAAACAAAAGATTATTTGCCCTTTCAGAATATTTCACAGAGAATTAAAAGGAAATATGACATTGAAACTATGTCCAAAAAATTTCCAGTAGAGTTGAATATTTTTGATGTAGTTTATTATAATAATAAAAATTTAATGGATTCTAATTTACTGGAAAGGAGAAAAATCCTGGAAAAAATAATAAGGCCTGAAAAATACAAGATTGTTTTGACAAAAAAACTGATTTCAGCCAAAGAGGAAGAAATAAAAGAATTTTATGAAGAGGCTTTGAAAAAGGGCATGGAGGGATTGATGATTAAAAATATCAATTCTCCTTACAAGCCTGGAAGGTATGTAAATGGCTGGATAAAATTAAAGCCAATCATGGAGCCTTTAGATTTAACAATAACAAAGGCAGAATGGGGGGAGGGAAAAAGGTCAAATTGGTTAAGTAGTTTCACATTATCTTGCAGAGATGGAAATGAATTCTTGGAAATAGGCAAAGTTGGTACAGGAATTAAAGAAAAAAATAAGGGAGTAACTTTTAAACAACTAACAAAATTGCTTAAACCATTAATCTTAGAACAAAAAGGTAAAGAAGTAATTGTAAAGCCAAAAATAATTGTTGAAGTTGCATATGAGGAAATTCAAAAAAGCCCTACCTATTCCTCAGGTTATGCGTTAAGGTTTCCAAAACTGATCCAATTAAGGTCTGATAAGCCTTTAAAAGAAATAAATAACATAAGAGATGTTCAAATATATTACGTTGGTCAAAAGGGAAGAAAATAAAATAGTATTATAAATTTTTCTTTTTTTAATCTTTTATGGATGAATTTCAATCAAAAGAGAAGTGTAAAAAAGAATTTTATATACTTATTAATAAAGATTATTTAGGCAAATATCGTTCACATTTACATCTTTTATTTGATACAAAATTTACTGATAATTATAAAATAGAATATTTTAACAGACACCCCATTCATAAATTTTCAGACTATTACTCAGAAAATTGTTTTGAAAATATATTACCTTTTGTGGAAGAAATTAAAAAGAGAATTATATAATATTTAGATGCTCTTGCAGACCAATCAAATAATATCCTCCTTAAAAATCCTATAGATAAAAAAAGATTCCTTGATGTTTGTATAACAGTAGCTAAATTATGCAATCATGATGACGTAGCTTTAATTTGGTCTAAGAAGCATGGTTTTTATGCAAATGATTAAAATTGAAATAACAATTATAAAATAATAATCTTTAAATACCAGAAAGGTTTACCTATTAGTAATTAAAAGGATTTTCCTTTTGTTAATAAAAAAAGAGGGGATGTCCCTAGGGGGTTATAATAATGATTATAAAAGAGGAGTTTTTAAATAAACTAAGACAATTTTTTGGATTGAATCTATATGAAGTAAGGATTTGGACTGCATTGCTTTCCCGGGGGGTTTCAACTGCAGGAGAGCTTTCCGATATAGGGGATGTTCCTAGATCAAGGGCATATGATATTCTTGAGTCTTTGGAGAAAAAAGGTTTTGTAACCATGAAATTGGGAAAGCCGATTAAGTATCTTGCTGTAGAGCCAAAAGAGGTTGTTGAAAGAGTTAAGAAATATGTTAGAGTTAAATCTGATGAAAAGATAAAAAGACTGGAAAATTTAAAAACAACGGATGTTCTGACAGAGCTTAATCTTTTGCATAAGCAAGGGATTGAATTTGTAGAGCCAACGGATTTGTCGGGTGCAATAAGGGGTAGGCATAATCTATATGCACATCTTGAATTAATGATTAAAAATGCGCAGAAAAACGTAACCTTGATGACTACAAGCAAGGGGCTGTTAAGAAAAATGGAGTCTTTAAAGCCTACCTTTGAAAAATTAAAGAAAAGGAACGTGGATATAAAAATAGTTGCACCATTGAACAAGGATACAATCCAAACAGCAAAGGAATTATCTAAAGTAGCAGAAGTAAGGCACTCAGATAAAGTAAATGGTAGATTTTGCATGGTGGATGGGAAAGAGATAATGTTCATGGTTATGAATGACGATGATGTGCATCCAAGTTATGATATTGGGGTTTGGGTAAATACTCCTTATTTCACTAATGCATTGGAAGGGATGTTCACTCATTCCTGGAATGATATGACTCCAATGAGTAAGGTAAAAATTTAATTTAATTTTTTATTTTAAATTAAAAAGGAGAAAAAAATGTTTGGGAATAATTTTGAAATTAATCACAAATATGGAGATAGATTTTTTAATGTGGGGCATATAATTAGATTCTCTCAAGAGAAGAAACACAACAAAAATTATAAAATAATTCTTGAAAAAGGAAAAGAATTTTTAGGAGATTATTTAAGAATACATCTTTTTTATAAATTAATGATGTTAGAAGAAGGGAGTTCCTTAGATTATTTGTCTTTGCCTGAAACACACGATGAGATATTATTATACATAAAAAAACAGTAGAGCCTGTTTTGGAAAAATATACTAAAGGAGGTTCTACTATAAATTTCCTTAATGATTTAATCATGGGCATAAAGAGTTGGATTGAAAATCCTGATTTAATGGCAGAAAAGAGTAATTTAGAACTATCAAATAGAGTAATAAAATTATTTGAAGAAATGAGTGATGCTTATGATAAAGAAATAATAGAAAGGAGTTGTATCCTTAGATGCAGTAGAGGAAGGGTATTTTCAAATTTAGCATAATTTTTTATGGGAGGTGAATAAAATGTCATGTGGTTGTTGTGGAGCAAAGAAGAAGAATTCTAAAAAGAAATAAATTATTTCTTTAATTTTTTAAATTCTTCGCTCAATCTTTTGCTTCTTTCCTTTATAATCTGGGATTTTAATTGCTTCATCTTAGCTGCTTTAGTTTTAGGTCTTGAACCAAACTTGGAGATATTTAGAATTTCTGGTTTAATTTCTTTTATTAAGTTTAAGGTTTGATTGAAATCTTTTTCAGTTTCAGTTGGGAATCCTGTAATAATATCTGTAGCAACATTTATTTTTGGAATCTTTCTGAATTTTTTCACTATCCTTCTTAAGTCTTTAATTTTATATCCTCTATTCATATCTTCTAAAATTTTATCAGAGCCAGATTCAATAGGGATATGAATGAATTTAATAATTTTATCATTCTTATAAACCTCAACTAATTCATCCAAAAAAGGTAAAATATGTTGCGGGTTCATCATCCCAACCCTAACTTTAAACTTTTCATTAATTTGAACAATTTTTTTTAATAAATTAACTAAGTTTGTTCCAATATCCTTGCCATAGCATGAATTGTCTTGGGAGCTTAAATAAATTAATTCACAGCCTTCTTTTAAGGAGATTTTAATCGATTTGATTATGTCTTCTTCCCCATAAGATCTTAAATTCCCACGTGCAAACTTAACACTGCAATATGAGCAGTTTCCAAGACAACCCCTAGAAATATTTATTCTGCCAATTCTATCTTTTCTTATTACAGATTTTAAAATTAAATCTTCCTTTTTATCTGAGAAAATTTCTTTTTTACCCTTAATCAGTTCTTTAACTTTAGTTATCGAATTAACGTCAAAAAAACCAGGAACATTAGGCAATAGTTTCTTTAAATCCAGCATTCTTGGTAAACATCCCCCAACAAATACCTTTTTAGTTTTAGGAATATCTTGAATATATCTAACAATCTTATTTTGAGTTTTGCTTTTAACACCACAGGTATTTACAATTACAATATTTGTTTTTTTTATATCATCAACAATTTCAAAATCATCGCTTAAAATTCCGGCTATCACTTCAGAATCAGCTATGTTGCTCTGGCAGCCAAATGTTTTAATAAATACTTTTTTCATTTTCCCAATAAAGGTCTTAAAACAACTAAATCAGTTTTATAATCTCTTATATTGTCCAAATTGTCATTAACAATCAAAGCCCTGCTTTTTATGGAAGGCTTATCAACTTTTTTTATTTCACAGCCATGGCTGTATTTTTTCAGGTAATTATAATTTAATTTACCTATAACCTCCAAACAACAACCCCTTTTCAACATCAAGTATCCCGCTTCCAAGCTTTTCTTGTTTTGTAATAATAAACTAACTAAGCCAGCTGCTCCAACAGGTAAGCCTCCAAGGCACTTTATTTTCTCATTGAAAACATAAGATTTATCTTGGATTATTTCAACACCAATATCCAAATCAGGATCCTTTAACTTGACCTTTGCTTTTTTATTTTCAATAATTAATCCTCCAGCGTTTTCATTTATCTCTTTTGAGCTTAGGAAATTTTTAGTTACTCTATGGGTACTTATTCTAAAGCTTCCTTTTGTATATACTCTCGAGCAATTCTCTTTTATTTTATCCATATCTAGCTCTGTTTCAATGGCTCTGCTAAAGGAAACCAGGCCAAAAACATTTTTTAGGCAAAAGCATTCATCTTTCGAATTAATTATAATCCTCCCCCTGACTTTTCTGATTTTAAAATTAACTTTATTTTTATTTAAGCAGTCTTTTATATTATCCACTAATCTTCGCTCAAACATCCAGCGATTTCCGCCTTTCAAAGCAAGCTCTCCATACCTGCATAAAATTGTATCAAACATGAATATGAAAAAAAAACAAGATTAATAAAATTATTCCTTAATCAACTATATCTGTTTTTAACTTGTCCAAATCGCAAAAATCAGAGCTAAACCCATAAGCTCCTGCATTTAAGAATACTATCTCATCGCCTTCCTTGATATCCTTGAGATAAACCCTGTATCTGAATAAGTCCATGGAGCAGGGAGTAATACCCTTTATGATATAAGGATTCCCCTTCCCCTCCCCTTCAACCAGTAATTTAATAGGGACAGTTAAGGCATCTGTGTCTGAATTATAAACAGAAGCATTAACCACGATGTTATTGTCATAAACCCTAATAACTTTAACAATCAATTTTCCAGCAGGTGCAGCAATAAACCTTCCCGGCTCAATAATCATTTTGATGTTTTTGCCATTCAAGTATCTTCTAAACTCCTTTATTTTAACAAGAATATTATCAATTACATCCACATTTGTATTTGCATATTCAGAGGGCAGTCCTCCTCCAATGTTCACATAGTTTATATACTTCAAATTATCTCTTTTAATCATCTCCTCAAAATCTCTTTTCAGGTTCCATTCAGAAAGGTTCTGGGTTTTCCTGTGAAAATGGATTCCTAAAGAACAAAATTTATTTTTTAATTCTTTCAGCTTTTTATTGACAAAATCAGAGCTCATCCCAAAGACAAAATATCTTTCCGTCTTTAAAGTGTTCTCTTTCAATTTAATTCTTAGCAACAAATTAATTTTTTTTTCGTCATATTTAGCAAATTCGTCCAGATCTTTTTCATTATCAACAACAAACCACTTAATCCCCTTGTTAATTAATTCCTTGATGAAATTAACATCGCAGCCCTGGACTAAAAACATAACTCTTGATAAATCCTTGATTTTCTTTAGTTCATTAACCATGTGGATGCTAAACATGCAATCGCTATTCTCTTCCAAAATACCGCTGACTAAAGGATTTGTTTTGGAGCTATATGAAACAAGATCGCAAACATCCTTGATTTTGCAATATTGCTCCAACGCTTTGCTTTTAGAAATAATGAACTTAGCTTTTGGCATTTTTATAATCCTTCATTTTTTCTTTCTTAACATCCTTCTTGACTTTCTTCAACAAACCTTCCTCCTCTAATTCCTCTAAGGCCTTAATCATGGCTAAGGGGAACATGATTGTCACATCGCCAATTACAGTTGCAACATCGCTTTCATCCTTTACTTTCCCCCATGATTTAGCTTCGGAAGTCGTAGCTCCTGACATGCTTCCCGAGGTTTTGTGGGCAGTTGTTATATAAACAGCATATTCTGCTCCGCCGTTTAATAAAGTGCATAAAATAGCATGATGTTTGGAAATGCTTCCTCCTAGGGCAATCACGCCTTTTTTTTCATCAAAATTAGTGCATAGTAATATATTTCCAAAATCTTCTACAACATCTACGATGAAATCCTTGTGTTTTTGCTGAAATAGATAAAGATGAAATCCTATTCCTGCATCCGTAATTGCAGGGCAAAATATAGGAACATTATTTTTAGCAGCTTGGTGTAAAATAGAACAATTGTCATTTAGCTTGAAGCCAACCTCCTTTAGCAATTCAGAAACGCACCACCTCTTCTTTTTGGCATAAGCATCCCCTAAAAATTTGACAATCCAATCCTCAAAATTCATATAACTTTCATTTTTAATCATTAAGTTTCCAACCCTGTTTATTCCTTGCTCATGCAGTTCCACATCATCTGATTCAAATCTGCCAATGCTGAATTCTTCCCCTATGGATTTCATGATATCCTCCTCAATAGAGCCTGCAGTTGTGACAATAATATCGCATAATCCTATCTCAATTAACTGTGCGAAAAAACCCCTTAAACCAGAAGTAACCATATTGGAGGTAAATGTTAAAAATATCTTGGCTGAATTTTTTTTCATTTTGACAATTATTTCAGAAGCCTTGGCTAATTCCACGCTCTGGAATCCAATTTTACTGAAAGAACTAACCAAATCTTTTACATTCATTTCTTTTTTCCATCTAAAATCTTTTACATATGCCATTTTATTTAAAAAATAAGAGACTTACAGAAAAATTAATTAACTGCCAGAACGCCTTACACTATCAAACATGCTTTTTGGGGTTTTCATATTTTAATTAAGAAAATAAAGCTTAAAAAACTATTGTTTAATCTTCTACCGTCACTTCACCGTTTTCAGCTTGTGCTTCACAGGCTTTGCAGCCAATGCAATCATCTGGTCTAGCCACAATAACCTTCCCCTTTCTTTTTTCAAACACATTAACAGGACAGATATCAATCAGATCCTCTAGGATTTTATTATCTTTTACTTTCTCATAATGGATGGTTGGTTTTGGCATCTTATTTTCCCCTAATTTTTTTATTTAGGTCTTTAATCATACTTTCAATATCCTTCTCACTCATGCCATGAGCTTTAGCCCCTTCTTCTATGGTTTCAAAAGCAGCAACATGGCATCCAATGCAATGCAATCCATTCTTCATGAATATTTCTATTGTATCAGGGTATTTACCTATAATTTCTCCTAGCTTCATATTTTTTGTTATTTTCATAATTTTAAAAAGAATCTAATGCATATAAAATTATTGGTTTTCATATCTTTCAATGTTCTCGTCTAATATCTCTAATGCAACTCCAGCCTGTTTGAATAAATCTTCGCTTTCCTTTCCATCATGGTACTTTTTCTCGCAAACAACTCTTTTAATTCCGGAATTAATAATCATTTTAGCGCAGACAGAGCAGGGAGTCATTTTACAATACAAAGTAGCGCCATCAATAGGAATTCCTAATTTTGCTGCCTGGCATATTGCATTTTGCTCAGCATGGGCTGTTCTTACACAATGTTGAGACTGTCTTCCGTCTTCATGAATCAGGGTTTTCATTTGATGACCTACTTCATCACAGTGCGGCAATCCAATAGGGCTTCCAACATATCCTGTAACTAAAATTTGTTTATTTTTAGCAATAACACACCCGCTTCTTCCTCTGTCGCAGGTAGCTCTTTTTGCTACTGTCTTAGAAATCTCAATAAAATATTCATCCCAGCTTGGCCTGAAATCTCTCAACATGATTTTCCCGTATATTTCATGAACCTTTCTTTTTAATTCATCTATGCTGCCATTATTTATTATTTTAAAATCAGACATTTCAATGCATTTGCTTATATTTTGTTTATTAACATCGGTTGAATTCATCTCTCTTCTTTCGTTTTCCAAGAATTCTTCAAAACTTATTTTATCAGTTTCGCTAGCCCTTCTTAAAATTCTTTCATATCTTATTTTAGGATCAGCATCAATTGATATTAAATAAAATTCTCCTTTATTTTTTAAAGATTCAACCTCTCCAGGGGTTCTTAAACTTTCGATTATACAATTTTCTTTTTTACCTATTTCATAAAGCTGTTCAGCAATATAACTAGCACCGTATTTTTCTCTTAACTCATTTCCTATATTAACCATAGAATCTCGATTTACTTCCATTCCTCTTTTTCTAATCTCTTCAGTCAAAAAAGCCCTAACAGAATAATGAGTAAAACCACGCTCTTTAAAAAATTCAGAAATAGTTCCTTTTCCTGCAGCTAAAGTTCCAGTTAAACCAATTATCATTCATTTATTAGAATTACTTATATTTATAATAATTATTAAACTCTAATCTCTACTTTCTCGTAATATTTTTTTATATTTTCCTTAAATTCCTCTAATTCTTCTTTAGAAAATTCTCTTTCATTTTGTAATCTAGAATCAATTAATTTATTCTTGGAATTAAAGTTCTGTATAACATATTTTTTTGGCTTTCCTATCAAACTATTAATCCATGCTCCTATTTCTTCTAAATTAATTCCTTTTAGCGTAGTTGTTCTTACTTCATAATCTATTTCAGAATTAATTATTATTTTCAAGCTTTCTTCTATTTTTTTAATATCTATTTTTACTCCAATAATTTTCTCGTAATTTTTTTTATCATTTTTTATATCGATAGCAATATAATCAACTAATTTTTTATTTATTATTTCTTTTAATAATTCAGGATTGCTACCATTTGTGTCTATTTTTATTTCATAACCTAAATCTTTAATTTTTTTAAGAAAATTTATTAAATCTTCATTGATTAAAGGCTCTCCACCAGTTATACAAACCCCTTCTAATTTCCCTTTTCTTTTTTCTAAAAAATCTAAAATTTCTTTTTCAGAAAAATTGTTTTCTTCATTAAAAACTAATTCAGGGTTATGACAAAATCTGCATCTGAAATCACATCCTGATAAAAAAATACTGCAAGCTATTTTGCCAGGATAATCTATTAAACTAAATTTTTGTAACCCCCCAATTTTCATTTTAAAGTGTTCTTTGTATTTTTATTTTGCTTAAGGCTTCTTCACTTATTTCATGTTTCATACTTTTATCGTAACTATATGTTTTTCTTTCAGAAAATTCTTCTTTCTTTCCTTTGTTCCATTGCTGCACAGGCCTTAAATATCCAACAACTCTTGAATAAACTTCGCATTTAGTTTTCATTAACCCTCACCCCCTTTTTGATTATATCTTGAATTAATTCACATTTTGGGCAATATTCATGCTCTCCTTCCAAATAACCATGATTTGGACAAATAGAAAATGTTGGGGTTATTGTGTAATAAGGAAGCCTGAAGTTATAAGCAATCTTTCTTACAAGTTTCTTTGTTGCTTCAGCATCGTTTAATCTCTCTCCTACAAAGCAGTGCATGACAGTGCCTCCCGAATATTTTGTTTGTAGATCATCCTGTAGTTCTAAAGCCTCAAAGACATCATCTGTATAATTTACAGGCAATAAAGTTGAGTTTGTGTAATAAGGCTCGTTTTTGCCAGCTGTAATTATATCAGGGAATTTATGTTTGTCTATTTTTGCTAGTCTATAACTTGTGCCTTCGCCAGGAGTAGCTTCTAAATTATAAATATTTTTAGTCTCTTCCTGGAATTTAGTTATCTTCTCCCTCATAAATTCCAATGTCATCAAGGAAAATGCTCTTCCACGTTTTGTAGCAATAGTCTCTCCAAATAAATTCAAGCAGGCTTCGTTCATTCCAATTAAGCCGATTGTTGAAAAATGATGATTTAAGTTTCCTAAATAACGCTTAGTATAAGGTAATAATCCCCTCTCCATCTTATCTGAGATAACTTTTCTTTTCATCTCTAATGAATTTTTAGCAATGTTCATTAAATAATCAAGTCTGTCTAAAAATTCTCCCTCTGTGTTTGCCAGATAACCAATCCTAGGCATATTTATTGTTACAACCCCAATGCTTCCTGTATTCTCTCCAGCTCCAAATAATCCCCCTGTTTTACTTCTTAATTCCCTTAAATCTAATTGTAATCTGCAGCACATACTTCTTACATCGCTAGGCTTTAAACTTGAATTTATAAAATTTTGAAAATAGGGTATTCCATACTTTGCAGTCATCTCAAAAAGCAGGTCGGAGTTTTCAGAATCCCAATCAAACTCTCTTGTTATATTATAAGTGGGGATGGGGAATGTGAATATTCTTTTACTAGCGTCCCCCTCTGTCATGCATTCTATAAACGCCCTATTGATCGTGTTAGCCTCTTCTTGACAGTCTCCGTAAGTATAACTCTGTTCTTTCCCCCCAATAATGGCATGTTTGTTTTTGAGATCTTCAGGGATAATCCAGTCATGGCTTGTATTTATGAAGGGAGTCTGGGTCCCCCACCTGCTGGGGGTAGCAATATTAAATAAGAACCTCTGCATTTGTTGTTTAACTTCTTTATAGCTCATTTTATCTTTCCTGACAAAAGGAGCTAAATAAGTGTCAAAAGAGCTAAAAGCCTGGGCCCCCGCCCATTCATTTTGTAAAGTGCCTAAAAAATTAACCATTTGACCTACAATTGTATCAAAATGCTTTGCAGGCACAGTCTGTAATCTATTTGGAACACCTCCAAAGCCTTCAACAATTAGCTGTCTTAAACTCCATCCTGCACAATATCCAGAGAACATGCTTAAATCATGAATATGAAAATCTCCATTTGAATGAGCAGTTCTTATATCTTTGTTGTAAATATTATTCAACCAATAATTTGCAGTAATCTTTCCTGAAATATATAAAATTAAACCACCCAGAGAAAAATCAACATTCGCATTTTCATTAACACGCCAGTCGCTTCTTTGCAAATACTCATCCATAGTTTGTTCTATATCCAAAAAAGTATTTTTTGTTTCTCTGGATTGTCTTCTTTTTTCCCTGTATAGGATATAAGCTTTAGCGGTTTCTACATGACCCTCTTCAATTAGTATTCTTTCTATAATATCTTGTACATGTTCAACGTTAGGAATATTATAGTCGTCATATTTTGATTCAACAATTTTAACAACTTTTTCTGATAAGAATCTTGCCAAATCTTTATCCTCTCCGCCTAGCGATTTAATGGCTTTAAAGATAGCTACGGCTATTTTTTCTCGGTTAAAAAGAACAATTTTGCCATCTCTTTTCCTTATTTGGGATAAAGTCATTTATATCACCTTAACTCTCTTACTTCTTTTTCAAAGTCTTTTAAATCCTGAAAATCCCTGTAAACAGAAGCAAATCTTATATAAGCGATTTTATCCAGGGATTTCAGCTTCTTCATAACCTTCTCGCCGATAACAGAAGAACCAACCTCGTTTGTTTTTAATTTTCTCAAAGAGGCTTCAATGTCTTCTAGTGTTTTTTCTATTATATTTTGTGAGATTGGCCTTTTTTCACAAGCTCTTAAAATTCCCCTTTTTAATTTTTCCCTGTCAAATTGCTCCCTTCTATTGTCTTTTTTTAGAACCATTAAATCAATTTCAATCCTTTCATAGGTTGTAAATCTCTTTTTGCATTTTAAGCATTCCCTACGCCTTCGAGTTACACCATGTTTTTCAGTTTCTCTTTTATCAACAACTTTTGTATCTTCAGAATTGCAGTATGGACATTTCAAATTGGATTCACCTATCTTTTTTATAATTTAAATAAACACAATATATTGTGTTATCGCCTATTCTTAAGCACAATATATTGAAAACACCAACTTATATATAAATACTTCCAAACTGGAGAATATAAATTAAAAAATAAATGTTTTTGTAGATTATATATTTATAAGTGTGACAATTGTTTAGTCAAGATAATATTTAAAATAAATCATAACTTATCCAAACAATATTTTTTGGTAGTTAAATGTTTATATATATGTCTATTTTTCATAAAAATATGGTAGAAGTTAGGCTAGCTGGTTTTAATATAGATATTAATTCTTTGGAATCTTTATTAAACCAATATTTTAGGAAAGGGGAAGAGGATATAAACCCACATGAAATAATCCCAAAACTTCTCAGTGAGTTAACTCCAGAGACCATCTCTGCAGCTTATGCAAGAATAAGTAGATCAACTAAACCCCTTAAATATTTAAGGGAAGAAGCAGCAAATGATATAAAATCTTCAAGAGATTCAAATGAGAATATTGTTTATGGTTATGGTCATTCCTCTATTGCAGAAC
>Ga0210057_1002033_pt1 | contig 29654 bp, 27 predicted proteins | sample CryGeyCG2114_010_2_FD_183968 | JGI IMG/M metagenome (GOLD analysis project Ga0210057, IMG submission 183968) | Groundwater microbial communities from aquifer - Crystal Geyser CG10_big_fil_rev_8/21/14_0.10 (SPAdes) (version 2) | ecosystem: Environmental > Aquatic > Deep subsurface > Groundwater ...
GGGTATTTTTGATTTTTGTGGCTACTCTTTCTTTTTTGGGCATCAAATTGCCGATGGCGCGGTTTGTCCACTCCCATAGTCCAAAAGGGGACTTTACTTCGACCTTTATGCTTGGTGTATTCTCCGGGATAACCTCGGCTTGTTGCGCGCCCGTATTGATTGGGGTAATAGCTCTTTCCTCTCTCTCGCCGACGATTCTCCAGTCCCTTGGGGTGGGTGCTTCTTATGTCCTCGGGATGGTGAGCCCTTTGTATGTCGCTTCCATTTTTATCCACAAGCGAAATATCCTCGAGAAGCCGATCTTGAAAAAGAAAATATGGACCGTCTCCGTTTTCGAGCGCGAATATCCGATTTTTATTTCAAACATTTTGGCAGGAGTAATTTTTTCCACAACTGGGATTGTGATGTTTTACCTCTCGTCGCGTGGGCGGCTTGGGATGGGGGCCGCCGAAGAGGAGGCCACGAGGGCCATAAGTGCCGCCGCTCTTTTGGTAATGGAAGTAACGGGTGGTATTGGCCTTTTTGACGCTGTTTTTGCCGCAGGAGCCGTTTGGGCCGTTTATAGGCTTGTTGGCCTCGGGTTTCACGTCCCCGCTAAAACTGGCAAACCGGCGGTTTACCACTGCCCCATGCATGGGGCAGTGGTTTCCGGGAGGCCCGGAGTGTGCCAAGAGTGTGGAATGGCATTGGTCAGAAAAGACGAACAGGTCCACGCTGACCACCAAGCTGGGCACAGCGTCCCAGGCCACGACCACGCCAAGCATCACGCAATGATGGCGCGGGACTTCAAAAGGCGTTTTTTCCTCACCCTCCCTATAGCTGCCGTTGTCTTGGCCCTCTCCCCCAATGTCCAGCGGTGGTTCGGGCTCTCCTTTGACTTTCCCGATCGTGGGCTTATCCTTTTTGCGTTTGCCAGCCTCATCGTCTTTTGGGCCGCGAGGCCGTTTTATATCGCTGCCGCGGGAGAGCTGAAAAGCCGCAATTGGGGGATGATGACTCTCGTAAGCTTGGCCGTCCTTTCCGGATACATTTTTTCCGTAGCGGGGACTTTCTTGTTTGAGGCGGAGAGCTTTTACTGGGAGGTCTCGACACTCACGTTGGCTTTCTTGTTTGGACACTGGATCGAAATGCGGGCGGTAGTCGGGGCGGGAGGGGCGTTCGCGGAGCTTGCGAGGCTGATCCCGTCGAGTGCCCATAGGCTTTTCGAGCCGGGTGGCTCCCAAACCAAGGATGTGAGCACCGAAAGCCTCGCGTTGGGGGATCTGGTCCTCGTAAGACCAGGGGAAAAAATTCCGGCCGATGGGGAGGTAGTGGACGGGAGCTCGAGCCTGGACGAGTCTCTTTTGACCGGCGAGTCTCATCCCGTGGCGAAAAAGGTGGGCGATGGGGTAATCGGTGGCGCGGTCAACGGTGTAGGATCGCTTACCATCCGCGTTACCAAGGTTGGCAAAGAGTCGGCAATAGCCCAGATTAGCGAGCTTGTGAGGCGTGCTCAGATGAGCAAGCCAACCGTCCAAAACCTCGCCGACCGCGCCGCAAACTGGTTGACGATCATTGCGATCGTGGTAGGCGTTGGCACTTTTGTCTACTGGTTTTTTGTTAACCCCCAGGGTGCTGCCTTTGCCGCGACGCTCGCCATAGGTGTTATTGTTATCACTTGCCCCCACGCCCTGGGGCTTGCCATCCCGACTGTAACGACCATCACCAGCTCTCTTGCCGCCAGAAACGGGATTCTTATTCGCGACATGAAGGGGATTGAAGAAGCAAAAAAATTGGACTGGGTGGTTTTTGACAAAACCGGGACCTTGACGAAGGGCGAGTTTGGAATAGTTGGCATGCCAAGCGACGAAGTCTTGAGCCTAGCAGCCGCTGTTGAGATACACTCCCAGCACTCGATCGCAAGGGCAATCGTCAACGAGGCAGTCAGGCGAAAAATTAAAGTGCCGCGGGTCAAGAATTTCAAATCGTTTCCCGGCAGGGGAGTGAGTGCTCGTGTGGGGAAATCCGAGGTCGAGATAAAAGGCCCAGGAGTGCGGGTTTTCAAAAATTCGAAACTGATCGGTGAAATTGAGGTTAGTGACGAGATCAGACCGGAGGCCAAAGGCGCTATCGCTAAGCTTCACGAAAGGGGGGTCAAAGTGGCCATGCTCACCGGAGACAAAAAGAGTGTGGCCATGGATGTTGCCAGAAAGTTGGGGATAGATGAAGTCTCGGCCGAAGTCCCGCCCGGAGGGAAGGTGGAAATAGTTCGGGAGCTTCAAAAAAGTGGAACGGTGGCGATGGTTGGTGACGGGGTGAATGACGCGGCTGCCCTCACCCAAGCGGATGTGGGTATCGCAATAGGAGCGGGGACGGCGGTAGCGATCGAATCCGCCGAAATAGTGCTGATGAGAAGCGATCCTGGAGACGTGGCCAAAGTGCTTAGCCTAAGTCGCGCAATGGAGCGGAAAATGAAGGAAAACCTTCTTTGGGCCACGGGCTATAACCTAGTGGCGATCCCGGTAGCTGCGGGTATTTTTATCCAAACGCTCGGACTGGTCCTTCGGCCGGAATGGGGGGCGCTAGTTATGAGTGCAAGCTCCGTGATTGTGGTTATAAATGCCCTCCGGATGCGCGGAGCCAAGCTCGAGTCTTAACGTCATTTTTCGGTCCAGATATTATCCCACCATTCGTTTGGATTTGTTTTGTAAAGCTTAATTCCAAGTTTTTTTGCTGAAGGTGTTTTTATCATTTCTAAGCTTAAAACCCCGCGCGTTAGCGCGAGGGATGAAGCTTTCCGAACGAAGTGAGGCAAGCTTCAGGCTTGAAATGACAAAACCCCGACCGTAAGGTCGTGGGAAGTTTATAAGCTTAAGCTGTCTTCCACCATCCAACCATTTTGCTGCTTCTTTATTTCCTCCCCACTCATATTCTTTCAGAAGCAAAATTTGATCTAGTAAGTCTGCGTCTTTTTAGTTGAGAAGCAAATATCTCGTCTTCATATACTTTTATGTAATTTTTATGTACCCAGTTTTGGTCGTTGCTTCTAATTTCTGCGATGTCGTGAAGGACACACATTTGTATTACTTTCCCGACATCTGAATTTTCGATTAAAGCTAGTAACATGCCAATTACAGAAACACGGTGTGAATGTGATGCGACGTTGTCGCCAACAGAGTTGGTAAGCAGTGTTTGTCTATGAGCGCGCGGGATTTTCCTAAGAGTTCCTACCTCATACATAAAGTTTGCAAGCTTTTTGTAATTAATCTTTGTCATTCTTGTAATATACTCGATTTTTCAGCTTCTCGGGCAAGTAGGTTTTTTTGTCATATTTTTTATATCCCTCTCCGTAGCCCAACTCCTTCATCAGCTCTGTCGGGGCATTTCTAACGCCCATGGGGACAGGGAGGTTGCCAAAACGGCGGACGTCTTCAGATGCCTTTTGGTAGGCTTCGTAAGCCGACCTGTCCTTTTTGGCCTTGGCTAAATACACCGTTCCGTTAGCCAGGTTAATGGCACATTCGGGATACCCAATAGTTTCGCAGGCGCGGAAGACCTCGTTTGCGACTACAAGAGCGGTTGGCTGGGCCATGCCAATATCTTCACTCGCAAAAATTACCATCCTCCTAGCAATATACAGAGGGTCTTGGCCGGCTTCGATCATGCGGGCCAAATAATAAAGCGCCGCATCAGGTTGGGAGGCGCGCATGGACTTTATGAAGGCGCTGATGACGTTATAATAATCCTCCCCTTTTTTATCAAAAGTATATTGGCGCCGTTGAAGTGCCTCTTCTATGCTGATTAACGAAATTACTTCTTCTGTGTCCGGGCGGCGGGTGGGCAATGACAGTTGGCTGGCGATTTCCAAGACGTTTAGTACCACTCTCGCGTCTCCGTTTGAAGCTTCCAGCAAAAACTTCCTGGCATTTTGATGAATCGATTTATCAAAATACTTAAGTGCCCTGTTGAGAATCTTGCTAAGTTCTTTTTCTGACAACTGGTGAAGTGTTACAACGCGAGTACGAGACAAGAGCGGACCTATTATTTCAAACGACGGGTTTTCCGTCGTCGCGCCTATCAAAGTAATTATTCCTTTCTCAACGTGAGGCAGGAGCTTGTCTTGCTGTGTCTTGTTAAAGCGGTGTATTTCATCGAGAAATACAATTGGTGGGCCATTGAGCGCCTGCTGTCCGTTTTTAGGAGAATAACGCGAGATCACCGATTCAATTTCCTTTGTAGAGGTGCTCACAGCGGAAAACTCATGGAAAGGTTTTTTGAGCTGAAGTGCAATTATTCTGGCGAGTGTAGTCTTGCCCGACCCGGGCGGTCCCCAAAAGATAAGAGAAGGAAAAGTCCCTTTTGTCTTCAGCAATTTTTTTATTAGGCCATTTTTGCCAACCAGGTGGTCCTGTCCGACGTAGTCTTTAAGAGTTTTTGGCCTTAAGTCTTCGGCTAGTGGCATATATGCACAGTATAGTCCGAAAACTACCCGAAGTGAAGGGCGTGTATACTGATTGAATGAATATAGTCGACATAATGGCTGGGAAGAAAATTTTGGAAAAACGGCGGTCAAAGTTTAACGGCGAGCTGCTTGTGGTAAAGGACTTGGCGTTTGGTACTTATGTGCAGGCTGCTGGCTTAACCCAGTCGGGAGGCATTGCGGAGGCCATTTGGCGCAAGCCACTGAATAAGCTATCCAAGGATGAACTTGGAGTCGAATGCGCACTTATTCTCGGACTTGGAGGCGGGTCGATTGCAAAAATCGTTCGCGAGCTTTGGCCAGCTTCGAGAATCACTGGAGTTGAAATTGACAAACACATGATAGAGCTGGGGCAGAAGTATATGGACCTGGACCGCTACAAAGTTGATATTAGAAACGAAGACGCGACTGACTTTTTAAGGAAAAATAAAACTAAGTTTGACCTGGCTTGCGTAGATATGTACACCGGAGACAAGGTCCCGCGGCAGTTTACGACAGACGAATTTATTTTAAGCATAAAAGCTCTTTTGCCGGACAGTGGTGTGGCTGTTTTTAATAGACTATACTACGCTGACAAAAGAAAGCTTGCTCACCAGTTTGGAGACAAGCTGGAAAAGCGTTTTTCGAAGGTTGAAGTTTTGTACCCGGAAGCGAACGTGATGTTTCTTTGTTCTTGATTTTTTTTACAAATAAGTAGGTCCCTGCGGGCGGCAGCTAATTAGCTTGAGGCAAACCCGTCTTCCAATTTAGTGACTCTTTTTTCGAGATTGTTAAAGTCGTCAACAGTAGGTGCATCTTCCTCTAAAAACGCCAAGTACTTACAAAGAGTGTCAATTTTTTTGTCGGTTTTCTTAAAACCATCTTTTATGTTTAGTCCATTAGAACAATTCGCTCTAGTATTGCTTGGAGCATTTTCGTATCACGCATGAATTCATTGTCGCACCTACTAATGCGTTACGCAATGTATGCTTTTTCGGCATGGTCTAAATGCAGCAGCTTATGGAGGAGATGTCTTTTTTGAAAGACAGCGCGGCGAGCTTAATACCCTCCGAGAGAGTCGGGAACATGGGCAGCGAGTTGATGAGGTCACCTACGGTGTTTTTGTTTTTGACAAGCATCATTGCCTCGGCAACAAGCTCCCCCGCGTGAGGAGCAAGTAGTTGAACCCCCAAAACGACACCGGTTTCTGGGTGGACGCTCATGCTAACAAGCCCTACGGTCCGCCTCATGATTTTTGCTTTTGGAACATCCGCCAGGTTAACCGTCCTGCAGGCGCAGACCTTCATTTTTGCTAGCTGCCTTTCCTCGTCAAGCCCGACTCCCGCTATTTGAGGATCGGTGAAGATGGTAAATGGGACGGAGCCGTAGTCAACCGTATATTTGGTGCTAGAGAGAGCGTTTTCGGAGGCTAGCGTCCCCTCGCGACCTGCCGTGGTCTCAAGCCTTAGGGGAAGGTCGGCCACGTCCCCCACAGCAAAAATAGCCTCGTTATCCGTTTTGTAGTGTTTGTCCACCCTAACCGCTCCGTTTTCGTTTACCTCGACATTTACGTTTTCAAGTCCTAGCCCTTTCGTGTTTGGACTTTTGCCGGTTGCGACCAATATCTCGTCCACCTCAAGGGCGTCAGTCCCCTCAAGCTCGATAATTTTGGCCCCATCGGCAGTTCTTACGCCGGTTATACGAGTGTCGGGCCGCACGTCGATGCCTTCGCTTTTGAATATGTCAATAAGCTTGGCCACATGGTTTTCGTCCGCCATCCGCAAAAACCGGTCACTCCTGTGGATTAGTGTTACTTCGGACCCAAAGCGGGAAAACATTTGGGCAAACTCCAAGGCCACTGCTCCCCCTCCGAGGACAGCCAGCCTTTTGGGGAGGCCTTGAAGCTTGAGCGCCTCGATGTGCGTGAGGTATCCCGCTTCCTGAAGGCCCGGAACATTGGGGACAGCCGCCTTTGAGCCGGTAGCGATTATAAATTTCCTGCCGGAAAAGCGCTTTCCGTCAACCTCAACCTTGGCTTCACCGCTAAACTTGGCCCAGCCTTCTTTAAAAGCAACATGCTCAAGGCGGTCCAATACTTTTTTGTATTTTTCTTCTCTGAGTTTATCAACCAGAGCGAGTTCATCAGCGATGACTTTTTGAAAGTCAAACTCTTTAACTTCGATATCGAGCCCGGGGATGTGGTGGTTTTGGGCAAGATGTTTAACTTCTGCCGCCCAAAGGAGGGTCTTACTGGGCACGCAGCCGACATTAACGCAAGTCCCTCCCAAGGGAAGGCCTTTGTTGATAATTAGGGTTTTGGCTCCCAGCTCATTGGCCTTAATGGCAGCAGCAAAAGCCCCTGCCCCTCCACCGACTATTATAAGATCGTATTCGCCAGTCATGTTGCCAGGTGGGCCTTGAGAATGTGCGTAAAAGGCGACTCCATAAGTGAGTAATAGACCATTTTTGCTTCCCTTCGGTTTTGGACAACGTTTACGAACCTCAACTTTGCCAGGGAGTGCGAAACCGTCGAAATAGGAGCGTCGATAGCTGCGGCTATTTCGGAGACAGAAAGCTCGGGATAGTGGCAGAGCAGGTAGCAAATTTTGAGCCTCGTCTCGTCCCCCGTCACTCCGAAAGTCAGCGCACAGCCCTTTATTTTATGATTTTCGGAAAGTTCTTGACTAATGCGTTTATTAATCCTTGTTTGCATAATTGTGCAACTGTAGCACCAAACAAGCTGCTTGGTCAAGTATCCTTTGCCCAGGTGGTACAATAGGCAGTCTATGAAAAACTTTATTTCGCGGCTTGTCGACCTTAACCAGCGCGAGGTCAACCGGCTTGAAAAGCGAGTTGGGGAGATAAATGCGCTTGAGAAAAGAACTAAAAAGCTCAAAGACAAGAGCTTTGCCCAAAAAACCAACGAATTTAGAAAGAGGCTCAAAAAGGGCGAGAGCTTGGAAGACTTGCTCCCTGAAGCTTTTGCTTTGGTGCGAGAGGCAACGTGGAGAACGCTCGGTATGCGCCACTATGACGTTCAAATGGCGGCGGCAACGGCTCTATTTGAGGGCACAATTGCCGAGCAGAAAACCGGTGAGGGAAAAACGCTTTCCGCAACCCCCGCGCTTTATCTGAGGGCGCTTCGGGGGAAGGGGGCGCATTTGGTGACGGTAAACGACTACCTTGCACGGCGCGATGCCGGGTGGAATTCGCCGACCTTCCGCCTTCTAGGGATAAGTGTGGGAGCAATAGGACAAGAGCAGGGCTCCTATGTCTACGATCCTGAATATTCCGACACGGGGCACGGGGACAAGCGGCTTGAAAACCTGAAGCCCACAACCCGGGCCGAGGCCTACAAGGCAGACATTACGTATGGGACAAACAACGAGTTTGGCTTTGATTATCTTCGTGACAACATGGTCTCATCGCTTGATCAAATGGTCCAGAGAGGGCATTACTTTGCAATCGTTGACGAAGTGGACCAGGTACTCATTGATGAAGCGCGCACTCCTTTGATAATAAGCGCCCCGGACACGGAGCCAACCGAAAAATATTATACGTTTGCACAAATGGCCGAGAGGTTGTCTCCGGATGTCGACTATACGATAGACGAAAAGCAAAAGGCGGCAAGCCTTACGGAGCATGGAATTAGTAAGCTTGAAAAAGAGCTCAAAGTGGATAATCTCTACGAGAAAAACTTTGACACCATTCACCATATTGAAAACGCGCTCCGTGCCCGAGCGCTATATCTGCGCGATCGAGAGTACGTTGTCAAGGATAACCAGGTCATCATCGTCGACGAGTTTACCGGACGCTTGATGCCGGGGAGGCGGTGGAGTGACGGGCTCCACCAGGCGGTCGAAGCCAAAGAGCGCGTGGTAATTCAGCAAGAAAGTAAAACTCTGGCAACTATTTCATTTCAAAATTACTTTCGAATGTACAAACACCTCTCGGGAATGACAGGAACGGCGGCGACTGAGTCAGACGAGTTTCGAAAGATATACAACCTTGACGTTGTAGTAATTCCAACCAACAGGCCTACTGTTCGGAAGGACAACGGAGACGTGATTTACAAGACCGCGAAGGCAAAATATTCCGCGCTCCTCTCCGAGATAGAGTCCGCTCAGAAAAAAGGGCAACCCGTTTTGATAGGGACGACTTCTATTGAGAAAAATGAAATTATTGGAAGTTTGCTTAAGCGCAAGAAAATTGCGCACGAAATGCTCAATGCAAAAAATCACGAGCGGGAAGCGATGATAATAGCGGACGCAGGGAAACCCAGGGCGGTCACGGTGGCCACAAATATGGCGGGGCGAGGAGTGGATATTGTGCTTGGGGGTGCCCCTCCTGATCGGCAGGAAGATGTATCTATCGAGAAATACAAAACCTCCAAAGAATATAAGGCGTGGGAAGCAGAGCACCGGAAAGTCCTAAAAGCCGGGGGGTTATTTGTCATTGGCACCGAGAGGCACGAAAGTCGCAGGATCGATAACCAGCTGCGCGGCCGAAGTGGACGGCAGGGAGACCCCGGCGCGTCTCGTTTTTATTTGTCGCTTGATGACGACCTTATGAGAATCTTTGGGGGTGAGCAGATAAGCGGCCTTATGGAAAAGCTAAAACTTCCGGAGGACCAACCGATAGAAAATACGGTCGTGAGTCGGGCAATCCAACAGGCTCAGGTTAAGGTTGAAGGATTTCACTTTGACGCACGCAAGAGGCTGGTAGAATATGACGATGTAGCCAACCAGCAACGCGAGATTGTGTATGAGCTCAGAAAGCACGTCCTTAAGAGTAAAGACCTAAAAGATGAAGTACTTGAGAGGGTTACTGCGCAGGTCCTGAAGCTTGCCCCGGACATTGAATATGCTGCTGACAAAGAGCGTCTAGCCATTGAACTCTCAGAGATTATTCCTTTTGACGAAGGCTCGAGACAGGAGATCAAAAACCAGCTGGAAAAAACGAAAAGCTTGGAAGACATACATGGAATGCTTGAAAAGATAGTCGTTTCTGCCCACGCGTCTCGCGAAAAGCAGCTTGGTGAGCCCCTAATGCGCATGGCGGAAAAACATGCTTATCTCTCAGCAATTGACCACCTATGGATTGACCACATAGACCATATTGACGGATTGCGCGAAGGGGTGGTACTTCGGGCGTATGGTCAGAGAAATCCCCTGGTCGAGTTCAAAAATGAAGCTTTCAATTTGTTCGAGGCGCTCCTTTCACACATAGATGAGGAGCTGGCAAAGCGGCTTTTCAGGATTCAAGTGGCTACTCAACCCAGAAGCGAGATACCGCTTGACGAGGCACACACAAATGTCGACACCGCTGATAGTACGGGACTTGCCGGTGGAGCCGATGTGGCAGCGAGGGTGGCCCCCCCGGCGTTTGGTGATAATCTGAAAACGCCCGGCGATGCTCTCCCGCGGGGTAAAAAAATAGGCAGAAATGACCCCTGCCCCTGTGGCAGTGGGAAGAAGTACAAAAAGTGTGGCCTCATCGGCGCACCTGAGCACAGGGGGTGAAGAATACGGAGAGTTCATTGAAATATGCTAAGATCAAAATATGAAGATCACAAAATTCGGCCATTGTTGTACGCTTGTAGAAGAGCAGGGAGCAAGGATGTTGACCGATCCTGGCAGCTATACCTCCGATGACCGGACTGTATTGGCGCTGAAAAACATCCACGCAATACTAATTACTCACGAGCATGGGGATCATCTTCATATAGAAACGCTCAAAAAAGTTTTGCAAAATAATCCGGAGGCAAGAGTCATTACCGTGGCCGCCGTTGGCAAGATATTAGAGGGTGAAAGTGTCCATCACGAGATCCTGGAGGATAAACAAGAAAGCTCCGTAGGTGGTGTAAGCATCGAAGCTTTTGGAGCCAAGCACGCTCTTCTTCATTCATCCATTCCAGCCATCCAAAACACAGGATATTTTATATCAAACCGATTCTTCTATCCGGGCGATGCCCTCACGGACCCTGGAAAAGCAGTCGAAATACTTGCACTTCCGGTGGCGGGCCCATGGCTCAAAATTTCAGAAGCGGTTGACTATGCACTAAATCTAAAGCCAAAAATAGCAATTCCTGTACACGATGGAACCATGGTGGGCGGAAACCATTTTGTCCCAAGTACTGTGCTGCCTAAAAATAAAATAGAGTTCAAAGTCCCCGAGCTTGGGGAAGTAATGGATTTATAGAGCGATAGGTGTTATTCTGGTTACAGATGGGAGAGAGTGGGGAAGCACTACAGAAACGATTCGAGTTGCCGAAAGACGAGCAGATTAGGGAAAGACTCGTTTCTTTCCAAAATGCAATAAGCAGCCTTCAAGAATCAAATCCCGAGGTAGTAGGGGCCACGGTGTACGGTTCTATGGTGACTGGTTCGGCCAAGGAGACGAGTGACATTGACGGGTTTGTATTTATAGACGCAAAACGTGCGAAGGGTAATTTAACAGACGAAGACTGGCAGCGGGCAAAAAGAGAGGCAGAGAAGCAGGAAGGTATAGATGAAATAGATCTGGCTGTGATAAATCATTATCAAGTCGTAGTAGACAAGTCTCTCGAGGCTGCCAATTTGACTGAACATCAAGCTAAAGGGATCCGGGTACGAGCTATAAGTGACGAGATAATAATGCGCGAATTGGATCAAGCAGTTGAAAGCGAAAAACAAATACGATGAATATCGTAAAGATTTAGAGCAGTGGGAGACAAAGCTTACCAGTCTGCCTTATGACGAGTGGCCGTCCGAAGAAGAGAGGCCACAGCCTCCAGACCGTCACGCAGTAGCCTGGAAAATTTCAGCACTTTTTGACTTGGCAGTTGGTCGAGGATTGGACCAATATAGAGGACAAGTTATTAGGCATTTGTGTCAATCTGGGACGGCAGGTGAAAGGGTGTGGAAGCAAGTGATAGGGAGCACCTCAGACATGGAGCGCCACATGCAGGGATCAAACTATTCGCACCTGTATCCCACTAGCTTGGACGGGGCTGCAAGTTATTACAATTTGAATTTGCACGACAGCCAGACTGCCAAACCACCTGCTTCATGACTGCTCGGGCGCATGACCTGGTGGTATTTGCCAGTCTGATGAATGTTGCCACGGTTTTTCGCCTGAGGCCGTAGACTCCCACAAACCTGCTAACTCGTGAAATACCGGTTAAAATGGTACGATAAGCCATGCGAGGACTTGGAGTGCTTGGTGTGTTTATTTCTGTAGCTGTCATTGTCTCGGTTGTGACTGCTGGCTTTTACCTTTACCAAAGGGCGGAGGAAGCAGGACTGCCCAACGACCCGGTTGAAATATTTGAGGAGGCCAGGGCATCCGAACGGGGACTTGACGCTAAAAGGATAGCAGACGCGATATTTGCCTACACCGTTGACAACAAGGGTCAGCTGCCGGCCGCCATTTCGTCGGAGCCAACTTGTATAGGAAGTGCTGTCGAGTGCGTCAGCTTGGAGGTTCTCGTCCGCGAAGGGTATCTGCGCCACATGCCGACCGACCCGTTTGATGCTAACTCTATTAAGACGGCCTTTATGGTCTACAAGAGGAATGACGGGAGGATTGTGGTAGAGGTGATAGGAGAGAATAACCAAGTAATAAAGGAGGTAAGATGAGCTTTATAAAATGGCACTATTCAGAAGGAGTCGAGTACTACTGGCAGGCGTATAAGTTTAGCGTCAATTCGGTGGTGCACTATTTTTCCCTTCCACTACTTCTCAAGACACTCTTTTCCCCGTGGAAGCGGCTCAGTGTAAAGGACAATAAGCCTGGGTTCAACCTTGACAGGTACTTCGACGTCATCTCGTTTAACCTGGTATCGCGCATGGTGGGCGCAATGGTCAGGATTGTTCTTTTTCTGGCTGGGAACCTGGCCGTGTTTTTTTTGGTGGTACTTGGACTGCTTGGGCTTTTGTTTTGGCTTCTAATCCCCCCCCTCTCCTACGGCGTGTATGCTCGTTCCGGAAAGACCGCCGAAGCGTTTATTAAATCTCTAATTGAAAATAACAGTCGTTCTATAATCTCAACCTTTTTGGTCAGTGAAAACGGCCAGTTTTACGTGAGACACCTGGGAGTAAGGCCGGAGACCCTTACGGGAGCCATGCTAAAAGAGGTGGAGATAACTTCTGCCAAGTCCATTAGGGACATAATAAGGCAGTCAATTGCCCAGGGAGTGTGGAATGAAAACGTTTTAAGGCAAAGTGGCTTGGTGTTGCACGACCTGGAAGTTGCGGCCCACTGGCTCGACAAACATACTTTCCAGTTTACGGAGATGAAGCCCGAGTCTTACGGAACACAAGGCATTGGCATGTCAATGCTTTACGGGTACACTCCGAAGCTTGACACGTACAGCATTGATATCCTTAGCCAGGTTCCCAAACACCAGTTAGTCGGGAGAAAGGGAATTGTTTCACAGCTGGAACGGATACTGACTAGTGGAAGCAGTGTGGTTTTAGTCGGACGGCCGGGAGTTGGAAAAAAAACCGTAGTTAAAGAGTTCGCGAAAAGGGCATCTTTTGGTGAGTTTGGCCAGGATATGTCTTATAGGCGTATTTTGGAACTCGACTATAATTTTCTGTTTTCAGAAATTTCTGACCTAAATCTAAAGAAAACAACTCTTTCCGAGGTGTTAAGCGAAGCAGCTTCAGCAGGGAACGTGATACTGGTCGTTAGAGATATTCACCGGTTGGTATCTCCGGAAGTAGAGGGCGTGGACTTTACGGATGTGCTGGAGCCGTATTTGGAAAAGCGTGAGCTGAAGATAATTGCCATATCAGAAACCGGTGATTTCGAAAGGTATTTAAGCAAAAACTTGAGGATCATCAAGTATCTCCAGCCGGTAACGGTCGAGCAGCCAAACCTGGAGGAGGTGCTTCATATACTGGTGATGTATTCCCAAGAATTGGAGGAAAAGCATGGCATTACCATTCTTGTCCAGGCAGTGAGAACGATCATAGAAAATACAGATAACTACATTACGGAAATCCCATTTCCCGAGAAAGCAATTGTAGTGCTTGACTCCGTTGCGAGCTACGTAGTCCAGAGAGGGAAGGCAACGCTTACGGTTGACGACGTTAACAGGGTACTTTCAGAGCGGACAGGGATTGACTTTAACAAGCTCACCAGTAGTCACAAAAAAAAGCTGTCGGAGATAGAGAGCATTATTCACGAAAGGCTCGTCAACCAAGAGACCGCCGTGGGACTCATAGGCAGAATACTTCGCGCAAAGACCGTTGGGGTTATAAGCACCAATAGGCCCATTGGCTCGCTCCTCTTCCTTGGCCCGACAGGGGTCGGAAAGACGCAAACCGCAAAGGTGCTGGCGGATGTATACTACGGATCGCAAAACGAGATCGTCCGTTTTGACATGGCCGAATATGCAGGGCAGGAAGGGCTTGAGCGCCTTATAGGCTCTGCCAGCAGGAATACTTCGGGCACACTCACCGGTGCGCTTCGCACGAAGCCAAGCTCTCTGCTTTTGTTTGACGAGATAGAAAAGGTTTCTCCCCAGATATTTAACCTACTTTTATCACTTTTAGACGAGGGCGTCATAACTGACGCCTTTAACAGGAAAGTTTCTGCCAAAAACGCGTTTGTTATTGCAACCAGTAATGCAGCCGCCGTGCCTGTTCACCGGCTTGTTAACCAGGGAATTAAAGGGGAGGAGCTGCAGTCAAGAGTTGTAGGGCACGTTATTTCCGAAGGACACTTTTCTCCCGAGTTTATAAACCGCTTCGACGGGGTGGTGGTTTACGAGCCACTCACCAAGGATCACCTTGTCGAAATTGCACGTCTTGAGCTTGCTGAGCTTGAGAAAAACTTAAAAAGTAAAAATATATACATTTCGGCCGCCCGGGAGACTTTGGAGAAAATTGCAGCCGAGGGGTACAAGCCGGAGTTTGGTGCGCGGCCTATGAGGAGAATTTTAGAGCTTTATATCGGTGACATGCTGGGGAAAGCGATGCTCTCCGGAGAGCTTGCACCAGGTGATACAATAGAGATTGCGCCTGCTTTTGGTACTAATCAGTATACATGGAGGAAGATAAATCAATATACTCCGTAGCCTTATCCCAACTTGATAGCGTTGTCGGGATATTGAAAGCGGACTATGAGGACAAGGAGCTATGCGAGGAAGTGGTAGAAAACCTGCGCGAGCCCCAATATCTTCATATCAGAAAGCTCTCCATTAGGATGGACGATGGCAGCAAAAAGGGCTTTATTGCGTACCGCTCCCAACACAACGATGCTCGGGGGCCTTTCAAAGGAGGGATACGATTCCACCCCGACGTTACGGAGGACGAAGTAAAGGCGCTTTCCATGTGGATGAGCTGGAAAACGGCTGTTATTAATATCCCTTTTGGGGGAGCAAAAGGAGGAGTTATTGTGGATCCAAAATCGCTCTCCAAGCAGGAGCTCAGGCGTCTTTCGCGCAGCTATGCCCAGCAGATGGCCTCGGCAATTGGGCCGTGGGTAGATATTCCTGCACCGGACGTAAATACAAACGAGCAAGTAATGGCCTGGATGCTTGAGGGGTACGAGCGCGAGATAAAGCGTCACGCTCCGGCTACCTTTACTGGTAAACCCATCGAGCTTAACGGAACATACGGCAGGCGCGAGGCGACCGGTCGAGGCGGGGTGTTCGTGCTTGATAAGTATGCCGAGAAGAAGAGGCTGAAACCCTCAGGCACAACCATTGCCGTGCAAGGCTTTGGTAATGTGGGCTGTTGGTTCTCCAAAATTGCGTCGGAGCATGGATACAAGGTGGTGGCGGTTTCTGACTCAAGTGGCACCCTCGTGGACGAAGGGGGGCTTGACGTAGCTGATATTGTTTCTAAAAACGGAGACAGTGGGGTACTCAAGCGCTATGCAGACCTGAGGAAGTTGGAGCTTCACGACCGCGATGAAATTATCGGGGTAGACGCTCACATTTTGGTTCCGGCAGCCCTTGAAAACGCGCTGACCGAGGAAAATGTCTCCCGTGTCAAAGCAAGGGCCGTTTTGGAAATGGCAAATGGACCGGTAACGCCGGGAGCCGAGAAGATATTAGTAGAAAAGGGGGTTGATGTGCTTCCGGATGTCTTGGCGAATGCGGGTGGGGTAACCGTGAGCTATTTTGAATGGGCACAAAACCTGTATGGCTATCAGTGGACGCTTGAGCAGGTAAACAGGGAGCTTGAAAAAAAGATGGACACTGCTTTTGACGAAGTCTCGGAAGTAGTCGACAAAAAGGGAATTACCTATCGTCAGGCAGCATACGCCATAGGCGTCAAGCGCGTAATGGATGCCATGATTTTAAGAGGAAGGGTGTAGTTCCTCTCCAAGCTTCTCCATTAGCAGTGAGTAAAATCGTAGGTTGTGAATGGTTGCCAGTCGGAGGGCCGAGCTCTCTTTAATCCTCCAAAGATGGGCAAAGTATGCTCGTGAATAGTTGGTGCACAAAAGACAATCGCATGCGGTGCTCACAGGCCTGTCATCTTTGAAATATTTCTGCTTGTTGGGGACGTAATAGGAATAAAATTTTTGCGCGCGGACGTTGATGTCGTCGATACTTTTTGCGTCATAAACATATAGCCTTTTGTGCCGCGCGTCGCGCGTTGGAAGCACGCAATCGAAAATGTGGTATCCCAAGCTCACACACCCCCTAATCTCCTCGGGCTTGCCAATGCCGAGCCCGTAAAGCAGATAATTGTCCGGTGCTTCGTCGGCGATTATCTTTGCGACTTCGTAGTTGAAGTTGCCCTTGCTGTCAATTGGCCAGCCTCCGTATCCAAACCCGTCAAATCCGATTTCGGCCAGTGCCCTCGTGCATTTTCGGCGCAAGTCCAAATACTCTCCTCCTTGGACAACCCCGATAAGTAGAGGACGCTTTTTACCCTTATGGTTTTTTAGGTTTTTCCCATATACTCTTTTGCATTTTTCAGCCCACAAAATAGTCCGCTCCACGGTGTCTTTTGCCTCATTATAAGATGCCCCGGGTGGAGTGAAGTCATCGAGGACTACCATTAAATCAGTGCCCAATAAAAATTGAAAATCAATAGACATTTTTGGAGTAAACAGAATTGTTTTTCCCTTGTCTGTTTTAAAACGCACCCCCGCGTTGGTAACTGCGTTTTTCCTAGACTGCTTTTTGGCAATAGACATCACTTGAAATCCTCCGGAGTCAGAAACAATATGCCCGTCCCATTTCATAAACTCGGCAACACTCCTTTTTTTGAAGAATGTCCTGCCCAAGTCTCTATACAAGTGGTATGTATTTACGAGAATGCCCTCGGTTTTTGTACTGCCAATGTCGGTGCTATCAAGGGTTTTGACTACGGCCCTGGTCGCATCGGGGAAAAATATCGGATACTTCATAAACAGGACTTACTATTGACAAGTGTATCACTATGTGGTTTTATACGCCCAAGCGTACACGACCCATGGAAAATCAAGAAAACCAAAGCTCACAGGCTCAGGGGGCAGCTCCCACGCAGGCTCAGTCGGTGGGGTTCCCCAGCCAGCCGAGGCATGAGAAAAGCGGCAAAGCTATCCCCAAGTGGATCTTCGGGCTGATAGGGGTTGTTATCATCATAGCGGCTGGCGGTTTTCTGGTGCTTCGTGGCACTGTTGGGGGCGGAGCTTCCCCTACACCGACCGGTCAAAGTCTGGGGGTAGTGGATACTCCCACTCCAAGACCGACCAGTCCGCCCACTCCAAGTCCGGAGCCGGTTGAAAAGGCAGATATAAGCATTGAGGTGCTAAATGGGACTGGCACCCCCGGGGAGGCCGGGTTTTTGGTTGGCGAGCTCGAGAAACTGGGATTTGAAGATATAGAAGCGGGCAATGCAGATAGTCAGGACGCAAAAGTGACAACAGTTACATACTCTCGGGATATCCCCGACGACATTAAAGATGAAATAACCGAGCGCTTGGAAGTGCTCTACACCGACGTTACAGCAAGAACGGGTTCGGTTTCAGGTGGGTTTGATATCAGAATTGTCACTGGGCCACGGGCAGCCGGCGCTGCAGACCGAGAAGAAGTCCCTGCGTCTTCGGAGACAGACACCTCTGATACCGAAGAAGGGCCACAAGAAGAGTCTTCTGAGTAAAGCTAAATCTCCCCTTGACACACCTTAATATGACCAAGTAGCATGGGGGTGCGATGAAGAGGCTCTTGGTTGTTCCCGTTATCGCTCTTTTGTTTGTTTCCCCATCTATTTCATTGGCTCAGGCTCCAGTAGGCAGAGGAGTGCCCGCTGGTGTAGACCAAAGGGAAGGTTCTCGGGTTCGTGTGATGGAGAGGATTCAGGAAACACGAGAAAGGTCTCGGGAGCTAAGGGGCGAAATAGAGGTGCATCGGCAAGAGGCTCGGTCTCGGGCTGAAGCCACAAGGGAGGACTTGCGCGAGAGGCTTGCGCAGTTGCGGGATCAGAGAAAAGCTCAGGTGGTGGAAAGAGTTGCCAGGAGGCTGACGGCAGTAAACGAAAAGTGGACCACTCACTGGTTGAATGTGCTGGACAGGTTGAGCGAAGTCTTGGCTAAAGCCGAGTTGCGGGCCAGTACACAGGAGGGGCAGGATGCTGTTTCTGCTGCTGAGGCCGCCATAGAGAGCGCCCGAGAGGTGCTTCGTGTGCAGGCCGGGAAAGTGTACGAAGTGACTTTTGGGGACGAGACAACGCTTGGCAGCGACATACGCTCCATTGTGGAGAGCCTGAAGAGCGATTTGAGATCCACCTTGGCGGTAGTACAGGATGCAAGGGAGGCGGTAGGTGTGGCTCTGCGAACAGTGGCAGGTTCTGGGGGCTTTGAAAATGGCGACCAAGGTGGTCTAAATGGACAAAATGAACAAGATGAGTAACAACAATCTTAGTAAAGGGTTTTCAGGTTTGGTGGTGACTTTGTTGGTAGCTGCGGTCCTGGTTGTGGTTGTACTTCTTTTCCTCTCATCCGGGTTTGGGACGGGGGGGTTACAAGTGCAAAGGCAGGGTGAGCAGCCAACGCAAGCTAGCCAATTTGAAGCTGCTGCGGAGCCTGTGAGCGAGGGGAATGACGATGTGACGCTTCAGCAAGAGTTCGAGGCAACTGTTGTAGGCGAGCTGGGTGACGACTTCGAGGAGTTTGACGCGGACCTGTCTGAGCTGTAGACAGAACTAGTCTCAGGGCCGGAGAGACTTCATAAAACTTGTTTCAAAACTCTCCTTTCAGTCTCTTCGTGATTTTTAAATGTGAGCTTTGTGAACTAGTTCCGAAACCAGTTCATAGTATAATAGGATATGAAGAGTATTAATGAGCGTTTTGTCGAGCTTCAAGGGCAGGTGGGTACAGTTGACATTCCGCTTCTGAATGGGCTTACTTTTTCGGCCAATTATATTCAGGTGGGCCTAATCGTAGTACTCCTCTTTTTTCTAGTTATTGCTTTGGGGCAGTTTAGAAGGCGCTTTGTTGACTGGCATTTAGGTGGCTTTATGCCCGGGATAGTTTTTGGAATAATTATCATTTTGGGAGTACAGTTTGTGCTCTTTCTAACGGGAAGGACGGTATTGACCGAGCTTATGGCTTGGGAAAACCCCCCCGAGCCCATTGCCCAAGGGATTAAGCGGGGACGTGAGCGACTGACTTCGGTTCTGGGTGCTCGGGACATTTCTGAGGCACGGGCCTCAACGCTCACCCCGAAAGAGCTCCACGAGATCTATCTTAGCTTAGAGACAGGCCGACAGGTAGAATTTCAATCTCTTGTATGCAAGAACTAAAAGAAAGGATTGAAAGCCTCGACAACCGGCTTACAGACGTGTTGGCAGCGCTTGGAGTGCCCGACATGGAGAAGCGACTTGAGGGGCTTCAAGCACAGGGAAGCAGGGAAGACTTGTGGGACAATCAGGAGCACGCAAGGGCTGTTATGCAAGAGCTGGGGGACACCAGGAAGGAGCTCTCGGAAATTAAAAACCTTCAAGACGAGATACGAACGCTCTCGGAGCTCTCAAAAGAAGGGGAGCTGGGAGAGTCTTTAGAAAAAGACGTAGCCCGAATTGAAAAACAACTTAACTTGTTTGGCCTGAAAACGTTTTTGTCCGGTAAGTACGACAAGAAGCCGGCCCTTTTTTCTATTCACGCAGGCCAAGGTGGGACAGAAGCTATGGACTGGGCTAGTATGCTGTTTCGCATGTACACCCGTTACTTTGAAAGAAAGGGGTGGGGGTATGAGATTCTTGATCAAACAGCTGGTGAGGGAGCCGGTATAAAAAGTATGACACTTAGGATTACTGTGCCGCACGCGTATGGTTACCTGAAGAAGGAAGGCGGTACGCACCGCCTTGTGAGACAATCCCCCTTTAACGCAGACAGCCTGCGCCAGACGTCATTCGCGCGCGTTGAAGTGATGCCGGAGCTTGATGAGGTTGACCTTCCTGATATTGAGATAAGAGATGAGGACTTGGAGTGGCAATTTGTGCGCTCCGGAGGGAAAGGTGGGCAAAATGTAAACAAGGTCAACTCTGCTGTTCGGCTTACCCATACTCCAACTGGCATTTCAGTCCACACGTCAAGCGAGCGCAGCCAGGAACAGAACAGGAAATATGCGCTCGCTCACCTTCGGGCCAAATTGTGGGCACTTGCGCAGGAGCGGATAACCGCGGAGAGGGAAGACTTACAGGGCGAGTATTCACCTGCAAGCTGGGGTACGCAAATTCGCTCGTATGTTCTTCATCCGTATAAAATGGTGAAAGACCTTAGAACCAAAGAGGAAACCTCCCAGGCGGATGCCGTGCTGGATGGTGACTTGGACCAGTTTATTGAGGCTGAGCTTCGTGCAAAAGTATGATATAGTGGGCTTATGCAGCCAAGAGACCAGCTTCTTAAAAATTTTAGCCTTAAGGCGGGCAGCGGGCAGCGGGCGCAAGTGGTGTATTTGGTAGTGGTAACCGTTTTGGTTGTACTTGCGGGCATTGGTACTGGGTGGGCTCTTACAAGAGGTGAGGGCACAAGTGTTCGTGGCGTTTCTACTGGCTCTGCGGCCGCGGAAAAGAAAGTCAATGGAGGCACGGTGGTCGGCATTGTCGGGGAAGACTTGGGAGAAGATGGCCCGGAAGGAATGCTCAGGTTGGGTGGTATCGGTGGGGAGGGAACACACCATCTGGATCGCGGCTTGGGTGAGGACAAAAACGTTTACTTGACCTCGACGGTCTTGGACCTCGGTCGTTTTGAAGGAAAAAAGGTACAGGTGTGGGGAAACACGGTAGCGGGGCAAAGTGCGGGCTGGCTCATGGAAGTTACCCGTGTCAAATCCCTTGAATGATGCTTCAAACTGCCAAATGGTAACCTTTGATCATGTTAAAAAGTTGTTTGGGAGTGTAGTCGCGCTTTCAGACGTTACGTTTCATATTGCACCCGGAGAGTTTGTATTTTTTGTGGGACCTTCAGGGGCTGGAAAAACGACAGTCATGAGGCTTTTAATTCGCGAATACCTACCATCGGAGGGGGACATTTTATTTAGCGGTACAAGCGTGCTTGGTCTCAAACAAAGGGATATTCCCCGCTTGCGATCAGATATTGGACTCGTTTTTCAAGACTTTCAGTTATTTAAAGAGAAAACCGTTCGAGAAAACTTGGAGGTAATGCTTGCCGTGAAGGGTGTAGAGCAGGATGAGTGGCAGGCGCGCATAGAGCACGTTTTGGGCTTGGTAGGCTTAGCCGACAGAGTAGACCAATTCCCCGGTCAGCTTTCAGGTGGAGAGTCGCAGAGAGCAGCTATTGCGCGTGCGCTAGTCACTGGGCCGGAGCTCATTTTTGCCGATGAACCAACAGGAAACCTTGACTGGGATACGGCCAGTGGTGTAATGGAGCTTCTTAAGAAAATTAACGATGAGGGCAAGACCATAATTGTGACGACGCACCACAAGAAATTGGTGGATGAATATAGGGGGCGCGTGATTACCCTGGAGAACGGCAAAGTGAAAAGCGACACAGGTAAGACTAAGAAGTCCCCTTCTGGAAAAGCTACGCGAGACGAAAAGAAATGATGCATTTAAAGTCCAGCCTGAGAAATATACGCCGAGCGCCGTTTCAGGCCGTTGCGGCTATTTCGGTGTTATCACTTACCTTTTTTGTGGCGACGATTCTTGCAATAGTAGTGTTTGCGAGCAACCAACTGGTTCGACACTTCGAAACGCGTCCACAAGTTATTGCTTTTTTGGAGCCAGAAGCAACCGTCGAGCAGATTGACGCGCTTCGGGAGGAGCTCTCGAGGGACTCGCGCATTCGAAACGTGACCTATGTATCAAAAGAGGAGGCACTTCAAATTTACAGGGATCTCACGTCGGATAATCCTCTCCTTGGGGAGCTTGTAAGCCCATCGTCATTCCCCGCAAGCATCGAATTTTCGCTGGTTGACATTGAGTTTGCAAATAATGTCATTGAAGAAGTCAGGCAGGACCCGATAGTTGACGACAAAGTTGGGTTTACGGCTACTGTTGGGAGCGAGGAGCCAGGGGACATTATACAGCGCCTTCGCGATATTAGCTTTTGGACGCGTGTTTCAGGGGTTGTTTTAATTTCCGTATTGGCCGTCAATTCTTTTTTGGTACTCCTTGTGATTATTGGCTTTCGGGTTACGATGAAGAGGGAGGAGATAGAAAGCCTGATTTTAATGGGTGCAACCCCGTGGTTTGTGCGCGCACCGGTTATTTATGAAGCTATTAATTACGGCGTTATAGGAGCTATTAGTGGATGGCTTCTAGGGACGGTTGTCCTTCTTTATGCAACTCCGTCAATTAACCAATATCTTGGACAGTTTGAGATATTTCCATCGGACAGTATCTCCTTTTTTTCACTCCTTGGTGTGATATTAGCTGGCGAGCTGTTGGCGGCTCTTCTCATTTCTCTTCTTGGCAGCTTTATAGCACTTAGTAGAAGCTTGAAGCTGACGAGGAAGTGACATGAGACGGCTTAAGCTGGTACTGTTAGTGCTGGTAGCCCCAGCGGTACTCTTTTTTGCTTCTTCTGTGAGCGCGGAGACGGAGAAGGAGAAGCTGGAGCGTTTGGGGCGTGAGATAGAAGAGTATAGGGCGCGCATAACAGATCTTCAGGGGCAGGCAACGACGCTTTCAAACCAGATCGCTCAGTTTGACGCAAAAATAAGCTTGACGGAGACGCAAATTGAGCAGACAAAAAGTCAAATAGAGCTTTTAGGTGGAAGAATATCTCAATTATCGGACTCTCTTTCCGTATTGTCAGACGCGTTTAACTCACGGGCTGTCGAGACTTATAAAGTGGCTCGAGCAGGTGACCCGGTCTTTATGGTGTTAACAGCCAACAATGTCAGTGAGGTTGTTTCCAAGCAGTTTTATCTGAAGCGCATCCAATCGGCCGACCAGGATTTACTGGGCAGACTGGCGAGCGCACAAACCAGCTACATTGACCAACGGGGAGAACTGGAAGTGCTGGAGGAAGATCTTGCCAAGCAGTCGCAGGTATTGGCTGCCCAGAAAGATGCCAAGGCTGACTTGTTGGCCGTTACTAAAAATGACGAGAAACAGTTTCAGTCTTTGTTGGCACAAGCGCAAGCAGAGTTTCAGGCAATTCAGGCAATTATCGCGGGTCGTGGAGTTGAAACCGAGGTAGGAGGGGTTTCGGCTGGGGAACGCATTGCCAGCGTTATCCAAGGAGCTTCGTGTAACAGCAGTGGGGCACACCTCCACTTTATAGTTTCAGAGCAGGGAAACCCACAAAATCCTTTTAATTACTTAACGCAAATAGACCACGAGAATTGTTCGGGCGGTAGTTGCGGCACTGGGGGGGATCCGTTTAATCCCAGTGGGTCGTGGCAGTGGCCAATGAGTCCGAAAATCAGGTTTACTCAAGGGTATGGACACACGTGGGCCGTTGACAATACCTTCGTGGGGAATATTTATCAGTTCCACAACGGGCTTGATGTTAACAGTACCAGTGGGCCTGAGGTTCGGGCAGTGCAAGACGGCACACTTTATCAAGGATCGTTTAGGGGCTCAAGTGGGTGTAACCTCCGCTACGTCCGCCTGGACCACAAAGACAGTAATCTTGAGACGTTCTATTTACATATCAATTATTAACGAAGACTTTCATTAAGTGAACACGCGAACTCAAGTTTTACTTGTTACAATGAATTAATTCACTAACACTATCACCATGCCCCAAGTCTCTAAGTGCAAATTACCAAATGAAAGGCTCGAGGAAATATTTGACTTGTTCTTGACTTCAATTAGTATTCAACCTTCCAAGACATCCATTGCAAATTTTTTGGGCGAGCTTTTAACTCCTACTGAAAAAATAATGCTCTCCAAGCGTGTTGCAATAGGTTACCTGTTAGCTAAAAATTATGACTATCGGAGTATTTCACTAATTCTAAAAGTCAGTACTACTGTAGGGGAGGTAGCGACGCAGTATAAATACGGTAAACACCTAAAAAAAGTGGTAGAAAAGCTGGTAAAAGATAAAAAACACAGCCAGACTTTTCATGACATAGAGCAGTTGTTTTTAGATTTACTAGCTTCAGGAGGCACAAAATCAGGAGTTTGGAAACATTTAGCCAATGAGCACAGGATAAAGACTCCCGAGATGTAACTTTGTCCCAATGAATTAATTCATTAATACAAGATGGTTAAGATTTTTATTGTGGTGATCCTTTTGTTGGTTTCTTCTTCGAATGTTAGCGCACGGGTGGTGATTAATGAATTTAGCAGTAGTGGGAGTGCGGATTGGGTAGAAATTTATAACGACGGAACAGCCTCGGCGAGCCTTTCCGAATATAAACTGACCGACGACAAAAACCAAGTAATATCGTGGGGCGGTGAAGTAAGTATAGAGCCGGAAGAATACAAGACTTTTGATACCAACAAACTAAATCAAGACGGTGATGCTCTGAGACTTTACAAAATTAACGGGGAGGAAGAGTTGGTTGAGGAGATAAAATATGGTATGGAAGGCAATATCTGTGCTCCCGGTGGCGGGCAGTCTATCGGTAGGAACCCGGATACTAACGGCGGTTTTGTGAGGCTTGTTAACCAGACAAAGGGAGGGCCTAATAGCACGGAGGTGGCCGCTTGTTCCACCCCCACACCCGAGCTTACTAAAACCCCTTCCCCCACTCCAGTTCCTACCAAGTCCCCCACGCCTACTCCTCTATCTACTTCCACTCCTACTCCGAAGCCAGCTGTTTTGTCCCAAGAAACCACCCCTCCTCCCGGCACAAGCACGCCGCGCCCCAAACGCACTGCTACTCCCCGCCAAACAGCAGCGCCGAGACGGGAAGCGCCGGAAACGGAAGCTACCCCATCGCCATCGTCTGCTCCGGAGGAGGAGGCGCGAAACTCTTCCGTGCCACCGGTTGCTATCGTGTCAATTGCAGGCGGCGTTGGGCTAATTGGAGCAGCTGCCACCCCTGCACTCAGGAATTATTGGTACAATCGAAAGGTCAATGGGCAGGGGTAAGTTGCTGCGATTTTGGGGGCCGGCCATAATGTGGGCCGGGATAATTTTTTTGTTTTCTGCACTCCCGACAGGAAGCGCGTCGGAGGTGCAAGTTTACGACTTTATCATCAAAAAAGGGGCTCATGTAGTAGAGTATGCGGTTCTCACCGTGCTTTTGTATAGAGCCCTTGTAAGTAGCGGCGTGTCTCCGGCTCGTGCGGGCCGGAAGGCAATTGTCGCTGCCGTGCTGTACGGGGTGACAGACGAGTTACACCAAAGTTTCACTCCCGGGCGCGAGCCACACGCCAGAGACGTCGTGTTTGATACAATTGGGGCACTACTTGCAGTTTATGTACTATGGAGATTACTACCAAAAGCACCTCCGAGACTAAGGCGCTGGGCAAAAGACTTTCAAATTCTCTGAAAGGTGGAGAGGTATTTGCGCTGTGTGGAAGCTTGGGCAGCGGAAAGACGGTTTTTGTCCAGGGAGTAGCGGAAGGGCTTGGCATTGAAAAGGTCGTCTCCCCCACGTTTATGCTCCTGAGAGGTTATGCGGTGAAAGACAAACTAGTAAAAACGCTTTACCACATGGATTTATACCGTCTTGAGGGCGACGTCGTTGAAGAAGTAAAGGGTTTGGGAGTTGAAGAGATCTGGTTTAAAAAGGAAAATGTGGTATTTGTTGAATGGGCAGACAAGGCGCGCGATGTGTTCCCTGACCAAACACATTGGATCGCGTTTGAAAGTATTGACCAAAAAACCAGAAGGGTTACTACAGACTTTGACTTGGCATGAAACTGCATATTGATACTTCAAACCCTGAGCAAATTACTATTCACATAGACGACCAAGCCATCACTGCCGGCTCGCGCAAAAAGAGAGCGCAGTACCTTCTGGCGTTAATCGATAAAACTCTAAAAAAAGAGGGAAGAAGTCTAAAAGATATTTCAACAATAGAAGTAAATACCGGCCCGGGGAGCTTTACAGGAATTCGCGTTGGGGTATCTATTGCCAACGCACTCGGCTGGGCATTGGACGTTCCCGTAAACGGACGGAATATCAAAAAAGAGGGACCAATAATCCCAAACTACCGCTGAAGCCCTGCTTGACAAGGTGGGTATAGAGAGATACTATTTGATTGTGTTTGAAACTGCCCCATTGGGGCGGTTTTTTTATTTGGCAACATGAAGCTACGCAGAATTACAGCAAACTTTACAAATTTCAATACTTCTCGTGTGCGCGGCGTGGCTCGTATTAATAAGTTGATTTTAGTAGCCGTCCTTGCAGTCGCCGCCGTATTTGCGGCAAGTCGTATCGGCAGCACTCAAAGCTCTGCGCAGGTGAGCGGGCGCCTTTCGGTCACCCATCCTCGCGACACGTTCGAAGTGGGGCGCGAGTTTTCTTTTCCGGTTCGCGACTCGGAAGACAACATTGTTGGGCATCTGAAACTAAAAATAGAAGAAGCTGAGCTTCGGGACGAGCTCATTATAAATGGCGAAGTAGCCAGGTCCGTCAAGGGTAGGACTTTCCTCATCATAAATCTTAAAGTTACCAATGACTTGGACCGTGCTTTGCGGTCTGTGCCCCTTTTGAGTTATTTGCGTCTTTCAGTGAACGGGGCAGAGGGCGAGCGGGCTGCGCCTGGCATACACAGTTTGGGCGAGGAGCGTGTCTTGCGGGTAGACCCCATTTCTACCAAAGAGACAAGAGTTGGTTTTCCTGTAAATGAAACCGATCGGGATTTTGTGCTTTTTGTGGGGGAAGTTAACGGCGAAAAAGAACGCCTGGAGCTTGACCTAAGTTATAACTAAATATGCCGACAGCAGAGTTATCAGTGCGTAAAATTTCCAAAAACTTGCTTGAAGAGATAAAACGTGCGCTTCGTGCAACCGGCGGTTGGGGGAGTGTTGAGATTTTTGTTCAAAATGGGGAGGTTACACAAATCACCAACAGAAAAATCAAAAAACTTGTCGGAAATGGATCAAATGGAAAGCATAGAGACTAAGGGATTGTCAGAGAGGAGACTTACAAGGCTTGTAATATGGGTGTAGTTTGAGGATTGACAACACCTGGCTTTCGTGTATAGATTATTACACAGTTTACGACCTATAAAAAAAAAGATAGAGATAACGAGCTGGCCGCAAACGGAGGCTCTTCGCGCCGACGCATAGTCGGAGTGAGGAGCCTCCGTTTTTTTCGGAGGGTGCATGAACATTTTTGGTTCTGCAGAAACACAAAATAATAAAAAAGAAAGGAGGTGAAAAGAAAAACAAAACTATGACTATTTATAAAAGAATTGCTTCAGCAATTGCGTCAGTTGCGCTTATGCTCAACTTCGCTACGCCTGCGTTTGCAGGAGTTAGCTGTTCCATAAGCAGCAACGGCTCGGACACCGACAACACTTGTGATTTCACGGGTTCGTCTCACGTTAATGTCGACCAGAGCAACAAGCTCTACGTTGACAACGATGTGGATGTTGACGCCAACACTGGCGACAACAGCGCCGATGACAACACCGGAGGAGATGTTTCCATTAACACCGGCTCATCGGATGCCGACGTTACGGTTCAAACAACCGGTAACACCAACGTAGCAAACGTCGAAGGGCACGGTTCAAATGATTTTGATCTAGTGATCGAGGGCAACGGAACCGACTCCCACAACGACATTGACGTCGACTACACCCGTCTAGTTGACATTGACCAGGACAACAAGGCCAAGGTCAAAAACGACATCGATGTTGACTCAAATACCGGAGGCAACGATGCCGATGATAACACGGGAGGCGAGGTAGAGATCACAACCGGTGATGCTAACACCACAGTCGAGGTAGCAACTGCTGCCAATGCCAACACCGCAACGGTTGGTGGGCACGGTGATGGTGGTACTTTGACGGCAAGGATTGAAAAAAACGGCTCCGACAGCGACAATGACATCGACCTAGACCTCCTGAGTGATATTGACATTGACCAGGATAACAGGGCTAGGGTGAAAAACGATGTCGATGTTGATGCTAACACTGGAGACAACGATGCCGACGATAACACAGGCGACGACGTTTCGATAGACACTGGAGATGCGGATGCAGATGTGACCGTTGACACTTTAGTCAACTTTAACACGGCGGATGCATACACTGGATTTATCGGGGACTTTGAGCTTGAGATCGAGAAAAACGGTACTGATAGCGGCAACGAAATTGACATTGACCACACCGATGACTTGGATGTCGACCAGGACAACAAGGCCAAGGTCAAAAACGATGTCGACGTAGATGCCGAGACCGGTGATAACGACTCCGACGATAATACTGGTGATCCGGAAATCACAACCGGAGACACGGATACGACGGTTGAAGTGTCGACCACGGGGAACGCTAACGTGTTCGGTGATGACTTGGACGTAGACTTTGACGTGGACTTTAGCGAGCTCTTGAATCTTTTGAGCGCGCTTAGTGCACTCTTAGGTCTATAACAGACTCTCGGGCAGGGGGCGCGCCAGTCGGGCGCTCCCCCGGTCTCGGGGTAGCATGATTACGGGTTTACTTGAGGGCAATGCTCAAGCTTTGAATTAAGTTTGTATGAAAGCAAAAAAAATATTTATATCGCTTTTAGTGTCAGTAGCGCTTGTCATCCAAAGCGTTGCGGCTCCAGTTGCCTTAGCGGCTCCTGAGCTTCCCAGTGTCCCTGATGTCCCGGGCGAGGGATATACTCCTGAGGAGCCCGAAGTCCCCGACTTCCCCGATAATTATAAGGACGGCGATGGGAAGGGTTCAAATGATACTAGTGATACACAGTCAAACGAGGAAAACTCAGGTGACACAAACAGCGACAAACCGGCCGAGGATGGAAAGGCTGATAATACAAAGGCTGCAGAAACTCCAGAAGAGCCAGATCTGCCATCTGATGACGAATACGAAGATGAAAAGGGATCGGGGGATAAAGATGAGTACACAGGAGATGCAAAAAACAGAAATGACCGAATAGGGGACGTGGAAATTGAGACCGGGGACGCCGATGGGAACGGGTCGATAGTGAACACGGGAAATACAAACGCATCGGCTACACCCGTTACCAAGAGTGGAGTGGGTGGGATTGCCGTCGACAATACGGGTAACGGGTCAGACTCGGAAAATACGGCGACCATATCCTTGGATGACGAGTCGGAAACGGTTCAACTAAACGATGCTCATTTGGAAAACGAACTACGGGTGGAGAGCGAAACAGGTGGGAACTCTGCTTCTAAAAATACCGGTGGAGACAGTACTATAAAAACCGGGGACGCAAACGCCACGGGGACTATTTTCAACTCTGTTAATACCAATGTAGACGGGGTTATGATCTCCGAGTTTAATATCATCGAAGACCACGTCGGTGACTACGTTTTAGACTTCGAGGCCAACTGCATCTCCGGCTGTAGAGGTGTTGGTGTAGCCAATGGTAATAATGGCGCGGGCTCGACCAACACGACTGACATTGATGCACTTGACGAAAAATCGACCTTCCAAGCTAATAATGTGGACATCAATAACGAGCTCGTATTGGTAGCCAACACAGGTGACAATCAGACCAGCAAGAATACGGGTGGAGATAACACTATTAAAACCGGCGACGCCAATGTGCAGGGGAGCGTAGTAAACTTTGCCAACAACAACTTTGCCGGTAACGTCATTTATGGGGTGGTCAACATTTTTGGTGATCTGGTCGGCGACATTTTAATTCCAGAGGAGTTTCTGGCCCAATACGGCATCGGTGGCGTTGGCGTAGACCAAAGTGGCAATGGGAGTGGCTCGACC
>Ga0210057_1002034_pt1 | contig 29643 bp, 22 predicted proteins | sample CryGeyCG2114_010_2_FD_183968 | JGI IMG/M metagenome (GOLD analysis project Ga0210057, IMG submission 183968) | Groundwater microbial communities from aquifer - Crystal Geyser CG10_big_fil_rev_8/21/14_0.10 (SPAdes) (version 2) | ecosystem: Environmental > Aquatic > Deep subsurface > Groundwater ...
AAAAAAGATTACATTCATCAATCGGATATGTTCCACCAGAAGAATTTGAAAAGGAGGTTTTAAAAACAAGAGTTAATTAGAAAAAGTATTAATCTAACTTAGTGTCCGAAAATAAGGGTGCAGTCCATTGTATAATTAGGATAAATATAATAAAACAATATGTTAGTCTATTTGTTTGATTATTATAATCTATTGAAAACCACAACAGATATAATAAAATTACTTACTAATTTATTCAATTTATATATGCTCTTTTAGGTACAAGAAAAGAGATAATATCTGATACACTCTTCTTCTAACCTATTCTATCATCCATTCTGGCAATTTCCTTAAATCCATTTTTAATTTCATTGTGGAGAGGAAATTAGGGGGTCACACCTGACACCTAAATGAGCAATTAATTGATTAATAGAAATTAATTAAATGATTATATTGGTTCATCAAAATGGAAATATCTCCATGAGAAATTAAGGGTCTTTTATAATGTTTCCAGTATATGAAGGTTTAAATACTTCTATTTATCTTTTTCTCTATATCCTTGGAGGTTGGTAAAAATGGGTGTTGAATTAAGTGAAATTTTTAATGATGCATTGAATAATAGCTTGTTTAAGAATAAAAGCGTTTTACAAGTTAAACATACCCCTGATCTAATTCTCCATAGAGAAGAAGAGATTAAAGGGATTGCGGGAATCTTGGCACCAGTTTTAAGAGAGGAAAGACCAAGCAATCTTTTTATTTATGGAAAGACAGGAACAGGAAAAACTCTTTCAGTTCAATATGTCTGTAAGGAGCTTAATAAAAAATCTGATGAACTTGGCATTAATGTGGGATTTGAATATTTAAATTGTAAATTAAAGAAAGTTGCGGATACGGAATACAGGATTTTAGCTGCTTTAATTACCCAGCTTGGAAAAACAATTCCTTCTACAGGACTCCCTACAGACCAAGTTTGGGCAAAATTTATTGAAATTGTTGATTCAAAGAAGCAACTTATTGTTTTTGTTTTTGATGAAATAGATCAGGCAATAAAAAAAATAAGTGATAATTTTTTGTATTCTCTTACAAGACTTAATCAAGAGTTAATCCAATCACAAATCTCAATTATTGGGATATCAAATGATGTTACTTTTTTAGAAAATATTGATCCAAGAGTGAGGTCATCCTTGGGAGAAGAGGAATTTGTTTTTAGGCCATACAACGCGAATCAATTGAAAAATATTCTTGAAAGCAGATGCAATCTTGCCTTTAAAAAAGGAATCGTCAGTGAAGGGGTGATATCAAAATGTGCGGCCTATGCTGCAAGGGAACATGGCGATGCAAGAAGGGCTCTGGACTTATTAAGAATTGCAGGAGAATTAAGCGAAAGAGAGGGTGCCACAAAAATTTCAGAAGAGTGTATAGATTTAGCTAATAATAAAATCGAAAGAGATAAAATTCTTGATATTGTGGAGGGCGAACCCAAACAATTTCAATTAATTTTATATTCTATCATCAAGTTAACTGAAAAGATGAAATCTGAAAAAGACCCTAAATTCTATACAGGTGATATCTACAATTATTATAGGCAACTTTGTGAAGAGAACAGGGCAGATTTATTGACTCAGAGGAGAATTTCAGATATTATAGCTGAAATTGATATGCTTGGTCTGGTTAATGCAAAGGTTATTTCAAAAGGCAGGCACGGAAGAACGAGAGAGATTAAACTATCCATCCCCTCAAATTTAATTAGTAAAGTGGAGACAATGCTAAAGGATTCACTTTGCATTTAAAATAAAAATAAACTCTGGAGACAATTCCCAAAGGAATGTGGTTTCTCCGTTTTTGAAATGGCCGTGGAAGTATTGAAATTATGTATGGAGAATGGTTTTTTGTTGGATAAAGAGATGTTAAACCTTTTTTTAGAATTTAGGGAAGAAGAAGCGACGAAGATTATTGAAGCCATTGGCACCTTAAATATTGAAGAGAGGGTTATTAGTCTAAAACTTTTTGAAAAAATTTTTGAAAAATTAAAAAAAACAATCTTTGCTGAAGAGGGTTTTAGAGATGTTCATGATTTTTTTAAGAAGCTGGAGCAACCTAAGCAAATAGGTGTCCTAAAAGAATCTGAAAAAAATATTTCCAATGAAGAGAATCCTGTTAAACTTCTTTTTGCACCAGCCTTTAATCAAAGAAAAATAACTGTCAGGGATTTTGTGAGTCATTTTAGGTCTAGATTTGAAATTATGAGCTCTTTTTTTGATGCAAAAAATCTTGAAAATTTAACATCTATCCGAAAAATTGGCATGGATAAGTCAACCCATTCAATAATTGCTATGGTTTTAGGCAAAAGAGTAACTAAAAATAAAAATATCCTTTTTCATGTTGAAGACTTAACGGGAAATTCATTAGTTCTTGTAAATCAGAACAAAGAAGAGTTATTTGAAAAAGCCGAAGAAGTTTTAGTTGACGATGTTTTGGCTTTTGAAGTTAATGGGACGAAAGAAATATTATTTGCAAATAACATTCATTTTCCTTCAGCATCATTGCCAGAAAAAAAATATGGACACACAGACCAATATATTGCCTTTATGGGGGACATGCATGTCGGTTCCAAAATGTTCCTTGAAAAGAATGTTTTAAATTTTGTTAAATGGCTTAATGGCAAACAAGGCGACGAAAGACAAAAAGAGATTGCACTAAAAGTAAAATACCTTTTTATTACTGGAGATAATGTTGATGGGGTTAGCCAATATCCCGGACAAGAGAGCCTTTTAGATGAAAAAACTTCTATAGGACAATATAAAAAAATGGAGGAGATTTTGAAATTAATTAGAAAAGACATCCAAATAATTATCTGCCCGGGTCAGCATGATTCTGTTTGGGTTGGAGAACCCCAGCCAATCATTGGGGAAAGGTGGGCTCCCGGACTTTATAAGATGGATAATGTTCATCTGGTTCCAAATCCTGCAAGAGTGGAGATTAGTGGTGGTTTTAAAGTTTTGATGTATCATGGGGCGAGTATTAACTATTTTATCGAGGAGATTCCCAAGATTAGAATAAAATATGGGCATAATTCTCCAACAAAAGTTGTAAAAGAGCTTCTTAAAAGAAGACATCTTTCGCCAATTCATGGGCTTTCAGATTATATTCCTTGTGAGAAAGATTATATGGTCTTAGAAGAAATACCAGATATTATTTCCACAGGAGATCAGCATCGCTGCGAGGTTTCAATGTATAACAATATCCTCCTGATTGCGGGTTCTTGCTGGCAGTCCATCACCCCATTCGAAGAAAAAGTTGGAAATAATCCTGACCCCTGTAAGGTGCCTCTTTTTAATTTAAAGACAAGAGAAATAAAAATTCTTGATTTTTCAGACGAAAAAATAGATGAAGAGGAAAAAATAATTGAAAATCAATTAGATGAAGAAGAAAAAATAATTGAAAATCAATTAGATGAAGAAGAAAAAATAATTGAAAATCAATTAGATGAAGAAGAAAAAATAATTGAAAATCAATTAGATGAAGAAGAAAAAATAATTGAAAATCAATTAGATGAAGAAGAAAAAATAATTGAAAATCAATTAGTAGGGGAAAATTAAGATGTCGGAAAATGCTTTTTGGGGTGTGGGGGAATATTTTGAAGGTATTGGGAAAAGGGTGAGGGAAGAATATTTGGTTGCAGAGAATGCTAAATCAAAAGGATTAGACCCTGTTTCTAAAGTTGAAATTCCTTTAGCAATGACTATGGCAGAAAAATCTGTCGGACTTGTAACAACAATCTATCCTGAAATACCTATCGCAGAAATTACTAAAAGAATGATCGAGTTAGAAGAAATATATGGTCAGTTGGATACGACTGTTAGTTTTGTGATTGCTAAAGAAATCGCAGAAGAAAAATTTTATAAATTTGAAAATCAGCTGGAGGCTATTGATGCAGGAATCCGTGTCGGGTTTGCCTATTTAACTCTTGGTGTTGTTGCATCTCCTATCGAGGGATATACTGGAATAGAAATTGGGAAAACAAAAGAAGGGGAAGAATACTTTATCGCAAATTTTAGCGGACCCATAAGATCCGCAGGAACAACTGCAACCTGTATGGTGTTAATGTTAATTGATTTTTTGAGAGAACAGTTTGGTTATGCAAAATACGACCCAACCGAAGAAGAAGTAAAAAGATATGTTACGGAGAATATAGATTATCATGAGAGGGTTACAAACCTGCAATATTTTCCTACGGAGGAAGAAATGATTTTTCTTGCTAAAAATCTTCCTATACAAATTTCTGGAGACCCGACGGAAAGCAGGGAAGTTTCCAATTATAAAGATTTAGACAGGGTTTCGACAAATTTTATTCGTGGTGGAATGTGTTTGGCTTTTAGTGAGGGTCTTGCTCAGAAGGCTGCTAAGGGGCTTGGAAGACTTAGTTCTCCTAAGAAGAATGGATTAAAATGCACTGGGTGGGATTTTCTGGAAGAATATCTTGAGATACATAATAAAAGGGAAAAGGGAAGCCAAGACATAGTTGCAACATATATCAAAGACCTTGTTGCCGGAAGACCAGTGTATGGTCACCCAGGGGCTTCAGGAGGATTTAGATTCCGATATGGGCGGGGCAGGACAAGTGGCTTTAGTTCTGCATCAATTCATCCTGCAACGATGGGGATTACAAATGGATTTTTATCACATGGGACCCAATTAAAAATAGAACGACCCACAAAAGGATGCATAATTACCACTTGTGATAAGTTGGAAGGACCTATTGTAAAATTAAAAAACGATTCCGTAAAAAAAATCGAAGATTTTGAAGAATCCAAAAAGATTTACCAAGATGTAAAAGAAATAATTTATTTGGGGGATATACTATTTCCATTAAGCGACGTAATTGATAGAAATGCCATGCTTCCCCGACCAGGTTATGTTGAGGAATGGTGGGCTTTGGAATTAGAGGAAAAACTTGAGATTACTGGAGAAAGAATTGAAGAGGTTTTGGGTTCTTCTGACTATTTCAAAACATCATTAAACAAATCTATAGAATTAAGCGAAAAATATTCGATACCTCTTCATCCAAAATATATTTTTTATTGGAGTCAAATCTCATTAGAAGATTTTGCAAAATTGATATTCTGGCTGGAAAACTCTTCGTGGAGGACAGATTTTGAAAGCAATAAAAACAAACCGACTGAAAAGGGAAAACTTATTTTGCCGTGGACCATGAAAAATAAAGAAAAATTTTCGGGTGCTAAGAGGGCATTGGAACTTTTGGGGGTTGAGCATCATGTTGTTGCAGATAATGTGGTTATAGATAAAGATTCTCTGGCGTTTTTATTTAATCTCGGTTTTTCAAAAGAAGAGATTGGGGATGATTTGGGAAATAAAATCAAAAAAAGAGGTTACTCTGTGGCCGACGCCAAAGAGGTTCTTGAGATTATCAATTCTTTTTCTAAATACTTGATAAAGGATAAGGCAGGGAGTTTTATTGGCTCCAGAATGGGAAGACCGGAAAAGGCGAAGCTTAGAAAATTAACCGGAAGTCCAAATATGCTGTTTCCCGTTTCCCGTCAGGGAGGAAGGCTGAGGAGTATGCAGGAAGCAGTGAATGCAGGGTATATAAAATCCGATTGGCCCATTTTTAAGTGCGAATGCGGGAATGAAACTATTTTTACCATTTGTGAAAAATGCAGTAAAAAAACAAAAAGGGTTTTTTATTGCAGGGAATGCAATAAAAAAATGGATAATTCTTGTGAAAAACATGAAAAAACACAAAAATACTCAAACAGAAAAATTGATTCTAAATATTATTTTGATTATGTTAAAAATCTCCTGAATTTGCAGAATTTTGAAGTCCCTCCTTTAATCAAAGGCATCAGGGGGACGAGCAATGATGACCATGACTTTGAGCATTTAGCTAAGGGGTTTTTAAGAGCGAAATATTCTTTAGCAGTTAATAAAGACGGAACAATCAGATATGATTGTACTGAAATTCCCCTGACTCATTTTAAACCCTTTGAAATTAGAACTTCTACAGAAAAATTAAAAAAATTAGGATACACAAAAGATATTTATGGAGATGATTTAGAAAGGGATGAGCAAATATTAGAGCTAAGGCCTCATGATATTGTTCTGCCTTCTTGTCCTGTTACTCAGGACGAAAAAGCCGACGACGTTTTTTTTAATATTTCTAATTTTGTAGATGAGGAGTTAGAAATGCTGTATGGTCTTCCAAAATATTATAATCTGAAATCAAAGGAAGAAGTTGTAGGGCAACTTGTTGTCTGCATGGCTCCGCATAATTGTGCAGGTGTTATCGGGAGAGTTATTGGTTTTAGTAAACTCCAAGGTCTTATGGCGAGCCCTTATATGCATGCGGCTATGAGGCGGGATTGTGATGGGGATGAAGCTGCAGTCATGTTGCTATTGGATGTTTTGATTAACTTTTCAAGAAAATTTTTGCCAAGTCATCGAGGCGGTACCCAGGATGCGCCATTAGTTTTGAATGCAAGAATTCGTGCGGGAGAAGTAGATGACCAAATATTGTCTTTCGAGGTTTGTGACAAGTATCCTTTGCAAGTGTATCGATTAGCTGAAAAAGAAAAACATTCAAGGGAATGTAAAATAGAGACTATAAAGGATAGGTTAAGTAAAAACCTTGACCCTTTTTCAAATATAGGATTTACTTTTGATACAAATAATTTTAATTTAGGCGTATTAAATGGTTCTTATAAAATCATTCCAACAATGAAAGAAAAGGTTGAGAGTCAAATGGAGTTGGTATCTAAAATTAGGGCGGTGGATACGGAGGATGTTGCAAGGTTAGTGATTGAGAGGCATTTTATCAGGGATATTCGCGGAAATTTGAGGAAGTTTGCAAGGCAACAATTTAGGTGCGTTTCCTGCAATGAAAAATTCAGGAGAACGCCTCTTTCAGGAGTTTGTTTATCTTGCGGGGGAAAGATTATTTTTACAATTAGCGAGGGTTCCATAAAAAAATATTTGGAGCCTGCTATGGATTTGGCGGAGAACTATAATGTTTCTCCATACATAAAAGAAGGGATGGAACTTACAAAGATGTATATAGAAAGTATTTTTGGAAAAGAACTTGATAAGCAGGTTGAGTTGAGGAAATGGTTTTAGGGGTCTTTTGAATATATTAGGGGGATATGGGGGACTTTAGTTTGAATATTATTTATTCTTTAAAATTTGGTCTAAGTTAACAGAACCTTTTATTTTGATACCATCTTTTATGTAGAATTCATGGACTTGTGTAGAATGGTCTGTTCCTCTCATTTTTAAAATTTCTAAAAATCTTCTTCTCTTTCCTTTTGTTCGGATGTTATAAAGGAGAATTGAGCTATCTGCTTGAAGCTCGGTGGAGGAATATCCTTCATCTTTTTCTTCCAAAGGATCTTTTTGAAGAGTCAACAATATTGTTAAATTCCATTTTCTTAAGATATCAAAAAGAGAAAGTATTGCCTGTCTGCTTGATGATTTATCTTCAAACAAAAGAGTAAAACTGCTGATACTGTCTATAACTAACCTTTTTATTTTTTTATTATAGACCATGCTCTCTATTGCACCGCCGCCCTCATCCAACATCATTTTTACCTTCTCGGGAGAATACTCCAAAAAAGTAAACTTGCCTGACTTTTCCCATTTTTTTAAATCCCAATTCAATCTCCCCATATTTCTAAAAAATTCTTCTTTTGATTCTTCAAAAGAAATGTGGAGGACATTTTCATCATTTCTTATTCCTTCCATTAAAAATTCCGTTGCAAATATTGTTTTTGAACTGCCCAAGCCACCAACAACCAAATTAATCGAATTTTTCTCAAACCCCCCTTCAGTCATTTTATCAAACTCTTTTATTCCTATTGGAACCCGTCCAATAACTTCGCTTTTCTTATCTTTTTTAGAAGTATCCTTTAGTTTAATCTCATTATCTATATCTTTTTTAGAAGCATCCTTTAGTTTAACTTCACTTTTCTTGTGGATGGTTTTTGCCTTTTTCTTACCGGCTGTCTTTTTTGATTTTTTGATTTTTACCCTTTTCATATTTTTTTATAGTGGTTTTTCTTTTTAAAGTTACTTGATTTTTACAGTATCCCTGATGTTTATAAAAAATTAAGGAAATTCTAATAATTCTTTTATTTCATTAAGATAAAATTGATATTCTGGTCGTTCTTCTCAGGACAGAGATTTAATGTTTATTATTGGTTCGGTAATCATTCAGATAGATCAGATAAGTTGCCCAAGTCTGCTTGTTATAATGATATTACGAGTTATGCCTTGTATAAATCTGACTATCTCAAGGGAGGGTGCTTGTAGGAAGCCTCGGTTTCCTCGGAATTAAACACGACGAAGTCGACTATCTTGAAGGAAGGTAACTGTAGGAAACCTTGGTTTCCTCGGAGATGACTTAATCTGCATTCAGTACCCTATTCTTTGATTTATCTTTAAACCATATAGTTATGAAAAGTCATCGGAGATATTGTTTTATGCTAATGCAATTAAATCTGCTAAAGTTTTTAGAAGAGCCCATCTTATGACAAAAAATAATCCAAGGCTGAAAATCAATAATGGGAGAAAATATTTCAGACCTGCTTTACTCTCTCCCTTGTTTATTGTCCCTATGATGAGGCTGGAGATTAAATCTGTTGTTATGAGGAAGAAGATTGCAAAGTAGATAATGAATTGGGGGGTTATGCCTATTTTGTTAAAACTAACTATTGATGAAAATTGGCTCGTGGTCGTCGCTGCGGGCAGTTGAGAAGCAATGTTAATTATCACTTCGACTAAAACAGAGCTTAGTGCAAAAAGTGCCGGGGCACCTGCACCGATGGCAAAGAAGATGAAAATTACATACATTAAAACATTTGAAGCGGCTCTTTTTTCTACAAATTCTTTCTCTCTCATGTTTGAAGAAGTTTCTTCTAAAAGGTCAGAAATGTTCCCCCCAGATTTTAACCCGGAAATAATTAACATAATTATTTTGGAGATCTTTTCAGAGCCTATCCTGTCATTCATTGCCTTTAAAGAGCTGATAACTGTATTCCCTGTTGCAATATCTTTTCCAGTTTTCGAAATTTCTTTATCCAGTGGTGCGAATTCTTTTCTTGCAGAAAGCAAAAAAGATTTATCGATTGTCATGCCTGATTTTAAGTTGCTTGCCATCAGAGAAATTACATCCGGAAAATTATCTTCCATTTTTCTTATTTTTGTACTGGCCTGGATATTTATTCTAAAGACCAGGGTGATCCATGTAGCAAAAAATAAAGCAATAGAATAGTAGAGGTTTACTTTTATAAGATAAAAGAATCCCAAGAAAATTAAGGAGGAAATAAAAGAGAGCAAGAGTATTTTTTTGTTGTATTTTTCAGGACTTGGAGAAACCTCTGTTAAGGTTATATTCTTTATGACCAGCTTTCTCAATTTTTTTGGGTATATATTCAATGTGTTCATTATATCAGGCTCGGCCTTTTAGATTTAATTAACCCAAGAAACATCAACTGTATTGAAAGGACCAGAAAAAAAATTCCGACAAACAAGGTTTTTAATATGGTTGTTGAAAGGCCGAGCATCGAAGAGATAATGATAATAAATGTTATTCCCAAAGAAGGAATTATGACCGCAATTAAAAGATAAAACATAACTAAAGGGTTTAACTTACTCCCATAACTTTGTATTTGGATAACCTGCTCTGATGACAAGTTTTTTATTTCTTCTTTAATAGTAATTGTCAAATCACTTCCAGACCTCATGGCATTGCTTAATTGCCATAAAACTCTCCTAAAATATTTTGAAGTACTCAATTTTCCATGATTTTCTATTGCTTCTATTTGTCCTTCCCCTGCATTTATTTCTTTCACAATTTTTTGAAATTCTATGCTTAATTCTCCGTAATCTGAATTGGAGATATTGTAGATAATGCTAAAAATAGGGATTCCTGAATTTAATTGAACTAACATGTCCTGCAGAGAGGATAAAAGATTTCTTTCAATATTTTTTTCTCTGTTTAATGAGAATGTTCTTGGGTATGTTTTTTGCTTTATAAAAACAAAAAAAGAAAACAGGAGCGAGATTCCCAAAGAGTATACTATAAAGTTGGAGATAGAAAGTAATCCTAAGATAATCAAAGAGGCTGTAAAAATGACTATTAAATTTATTGCGAAAATCCTGTAACATATAGAAATATATTGTCTTTTGTCGATTTTCTGGTCGGACGCCTTTAAGTATTCTTCTAATTTTCCGCCGCGTTTTCCGGATATTTTCAAAAAAGGCTTGCTTCTTCTTCTCAGAATTTCGGGGTCAGAAAAAGTTAGAGGGATTTTAAATTTCATTATCTGCTTTATGAATAGAATCATTTCCCCCTTTTATTAGAAGTTTTTTTCAAAGATTTCTTGTGTTTTTTTAATACTTTCTCTAACTTTTTAGATTCTTTTTTAGATTCATTCTCTCTCATTCTCAGTTCCTTTTTTTTAATTTTTATTTCTTTAAACTTTTTTTTTCTTAACTTTTTCGCATCTTTTTTTGAAAGAACTCCATCCTTCTCCAAAATAATATTTTTTTCTGAAGAGGTGTCAGGATTCTTTTCTTCCGGCTCTTTTTGTTTTTCCACTTTTTTTACAATAATTTTATCAATGTCATTTTTTTGGATTATTCTATTTAACTCTTCTTCATCATTATAATAAATCATCATTAATTTTCCAATGGAATTCAAGTCTCTTATTTTGTTTTTTATAAGCCATTCTAAAATTGATTTTCTTTTTTCAATTTCTTCCAATATTTCTTTTTGAGACATTCCTGTGTGCCTGCTCAAATCGTCATAGAAAATCATACTATTGTTATGGGCCACTATTTCGTCCCTGTCCGGAATCCACCTATAGAGGATATTTGCTGTGGAATTTTCCTTTCCCGGGATGAACTCTGCCAATTGGTGAACTCTTCTTACACCTTTTTTTCTGTCCCTGAACATTATTACATTTAAGTTTACACTTTTCAACATGCTGTCCGGAATATTTATTGGCGGATTAACAAGCCTTCTGATTGTTTCATTTGCGCTGTCCGCGTGAACTGTTGCATAAACGCTATGTCCTGTATGCATTGCTTCGAATAAAACTTCGGCTTCTCTCTGTCTTCTTATTTCTCCCAATATTATCCTATCCGGTCTCATTCTAAGTGAATTAACCAAGAGGTCCAGCATTGAAACTTCCCCCTTTCCTTCAACATTCGGGGATCTCGTAACTAATGGGCACCAGTAAAGAAATTCAGGCAGCATTAATTCTCTTGTATCTTCCATACTTATGATTCGGTGATTTGGGGGCATGAAAGGCATACAGGCGTTTAAGAAAACGGTTTTTCCGGAAGCAGTTCCTCCGGAAATTAATATATTCATTTCATATTCTATTGCTAGCCATATGATTGCAGCGATATCCAGGTTTGTTGTTTTATTCTCAATCAAATCTACTATTGTCCATGGGTCTCTTGCGAATTTTCTAATAGTTATTGTATGCCCTTTTGTAGCTACTGGATAAAGAACTGCATTAGCCCTGTCTCCTGTCACGACGTGTGCATCCAGCAAAGGACTTAGAATACTTATTTGTCTTCCGACTCTTCTTGCAATAATATTTGCATAATTGTTTATTTCGTCTTCGGATTTTGGTTTAATGTTTGTTGTTAACCAGCCATATTTTTTGTGATAGGTTCTCACAGGCTCTTTGCTGGAAACGATTACAATTTCTTCCAAATTTTCATCGTTTATTAGAAATTCAATTTCTCCCAAACCAAGCATATCCTGAAGCAAAATTCCAATGATAAAATCTTCTGTTTTTTTGTCCATCGTGGGAATTTTTTCACCCAAGATTTTTTTTGCTCCCCTCATGAACTCTGATTTCACTTTGTCAACAGCAGCTTTATCGAGAATTTCCCCGCCACCAATGGCGCTTAGGGTGATTAACTCTTTTCTAATTTCTTCAATTAACGCCTGCGTCCCCTCTTGAATTTCCGGAATTTGTACTAGATAAAATTTCCCATTCATTCTTTTTTCAATTTTAACATTGATTAATGCCCCATCTAATTCTATTTTATATTCCTCTAAAACACTTTTCTCTTTTTTATCCAGCGATGAGATTTTTTTTTGATTTATTTTTTCCGCAACTTTCTTTTTAGGGGGTCCACTTTTTAGGGCGGGGGTTCTCTCGAGGGAAATTTTTTTAACTTTCTCTCTGCGGATGTTTTTTTTATTTTTTCCTGCCATCTGTTATTTTTGAATTTCTTTTATTTTTGAATTTGGAAACTTTTTTTTCGGTTTTTCCGTCAACATCTTCCTCGTTCTTTTTATTTTTTTCTAATCTTTTTTCATTATCTTTTTCAACTTTTTCTCCTGGGCTTTTTTCACCTTCTTTATTATCCTCTAAATTTTTTTCATTATCTTTTTCACTTCTATACTCTTTAACTCTTGGCTCCCCAAATGCCGGATATTCGATTGTTGCCAAATTCTGATTTTCTAAAATTTTTGCCCATTCCAACGCAATCTCTTTTTTAATCCTGAATTTTGCAGCAATCGCTGTTATTGTCATTTTTTTATCAATCGTCAATAGCTTATAGAAATTGTCCATTTCAGTGTTTATCATTTTTGAAGACATTTTTTTTTCAGGCAGGGGGGTTCTACTCACCATTTTTTGAATTTTTTTATTTTTTAAATGCCTTAAAACTCCAATTATAAATATCAAAATTACCAAGAACCATTGAATAAAAAAAGAGATAACTAATATTCTTAATTCAAGACCTGATTCATGGAAACCGTTTATTAATTCATATATTGAACCAGGAATTTTTAGGAAGAAAAAGTAATTAAACATTGCTACTATCAGTAATAAGACCACTGAGAAGAAAACCCTTTTTTTATTCATGTTAAATTTATATACCTCTTTGATTTATTCATGTGGGATTTATTATATAAATCTTCCGAAGAAGATGGTGAAAAAAGCTCAGACAGGAATAGAGTATGTTATTGTTTTTAGCTTCGTTACTTTTGTGATTATCTCCGTTTCCGGAATTGCCTATGTTTATTCAGGGCTCTCCAAAGATAAACTAAAATCTAATCAGGTAGAGTCCATGGCAACAGAGATTATAAGTGCATCAGAAACTGTTTTTTTTGCAGGGGAGCCGAGTGCTACACGAATTTCTGTCGTGGTTCCTCAGGGAATTATAAATATAAGTGTAACCTCTGGTGGAATAGAAATTGTGTCTTCTTCCAGTTCCGGAGAGAATTTAAGATTTTTTGAAAGCAGGGTTCCCCTCAAGGGGAATGTTTCTTCAACCGAAGGAAGAAGGACATTAAACATTCAGGCAAAAGATACTTATGTTTTGGTGTGGAGTGTTTGATGCAATATCTCTGACGATGTTTTTTATTTTAGGATTCTCATTTCCCAATTCCATTAAGTTAAGGATTTTCTCGGTGGGAAAATAGAATATAAATAATGCAAAATCTTCTATGCTCAAACAAAACTCTTTATAAAAATAAAAAATTCAATGTCAAAATTAATATTTCCTTCCAAAAAATAAATAATTTTAAATCGTTCTTTTCTTTTTAATGTGAAACTTTTTCCTTTTCTTATTAGTGTTGGGCGATTTTAGAGTTTAACGGCAGGACATAAATACTTAAATAATTGTTATATTTAAGTATCTAATGCTTAAAACTGAAATGAAGATTTTTTTGTTGTTTGCCGTAGTATTTTTATTTAGTGTTACAGGTGTTCAGGCAGGTCATGTTAGCTGCGGTCAGACGATAACTACAGATACTGTGCTGGATAGCGATTTGATTAATTGCCCGGGCAACGGCCTCATTATTGGGGCTTCAGGAATAACTCTTGATTGCAATGGGCATACGGTTGATGGAACGGGTGGTAATCAGGGTATCTATATATCTAATAAACAAAATGTTGAAATTAAAAACTGTAATGTGCGGGACTTTGATGATGGTATCCGCCTTTACTCCTCCTCAAGCGGCAACACCCTCACTAACAACACAGCAAACTCAAACAACAAAAATGGCATCATCCTTTCCTCTTCCTCAAATAACAATATCCTCACAGACAACACCGCAGACTCAAATGTTTTTTATGGCATCGTCCTTTCCTTCTCCTCAGGCAACAACACCATCACCGGCAACACAGCTCAAAACAACAACTATCATGGTATCTACCTTTCCCCCTACTCAAACTTCAACACACTCACCGGCAACATAGCCCAAAACAACAACTATTATGGTATCTACCTTGTCAAATCCTCAAACTCCAACACTCTCACAAACAACACTGCAAACTCAAATGGGGATTATGGCATCTACCTTTTCTCCTCCTCAGGCAACACCCTCACAGGCAACACTGCAAACTCAAATGGGGATTATGGCATCTACCTTTTCTCCTCCTCAGGCAACACCCTCACCAGCAATACAGCAAACTTAAATGATTATGGCATCATCATCCTTGGCTTCTCCTCAACTTCCAACACCCTCGCAAGCAACACCGCAGACTTAAATAATTATTATGGCATCTACCTTGCCTCCTCAGACAATACCCTCACAGGCAACACCGCAAACTCAAATGGTCAATATGGAATTAGAATTCAATCGTCTTCAAATAATGCACTTTCAAGCAATCAAGTGTGTTCCAATACCCTATCTGACTTTAATGTGACTTCATCTCCAGGTAATTCGGGCACAAACAATAAATGCGATAATCCTGATGGTTGGAATGATGATGGCATTGTGGGATGCACTTATGCCTGTTCATCTCCACCGCCGCCTACCCCCGTCCTCTTGGTTCATGGATATTGCAGTGATCCGGTGGATACATGGAGAGGAAGTTATGGATTTGACTTTTATCAGAAATTAGTTGATGAGGGAAAAGAAGTTTACTTAATTGATTATGCTCCAGGAGAATGTCCTTTGCCTTATGATGGTCCGGGATGTGCGAATAGAAATATAGGGGGTTATTCAAACGAATTAAAAAACAGGATTGAAGAAATAAAGCAGGAAACTGGCTCTCAGAAAGTAGATGTTGTTGCTCATAGTATGGGAGGTTTAATATCAAGAAGGTATATTCAAAGTGCAGATTACAGAAATGACATTAATCAATTAATTATGGTTGGAACCCCAAATCATGGCTCGCAATTGTCAGGACTTGAGTGGCTTAATCCTGATTTTATGCCTTTGCCATTCATTGGTTGTGCAGGGACTGGCATAGCAGCAGACCAAATGAAACCAAAAAGTTCTTTTAACTCTATGCTTAATTACAATATACCTGAATACAATTGGACTATATGGCAGTCAATTAATGAAGTTGTAAATCCTTCTGTTCCATACAGAAATTTGGCTGGAACGGGAGAGTTGACATTCCTTTTAATGAAAGTTCCTAAGAATTTTCCATTTGAGAATGATGGACTTGATTTCACCACAACAACTTGGGGGGATAGCGTTGTTGCAACATATCACTTGAGATTCATTAACCCATCTGTAGGTTGCGGTGAATTTCAGGGGATTAATCATTTCCAAATCCATGACAATCAAAATGTCTTTAATAGTGTTCTTAGTTTTCTAAATGCTCCAACCCAAACCCAGCCGGACACATGCAATTATGAAGGTGTTCCACCGGGATTCACAGGAGTAACAGAGAAGCAAGGATTTAGTTCTATTATTTCAGGAATAGCATATCCAAATGAATCTTATTCATATAATATAACTATTGATTCAACAATCTCAGAATCTCTTTTTGGCTTGGTGTGGGAAAATGGAAGCAGTGAATTAGAATTTACATTAATCACTCCAAGTGGGAATACTATTGATGAAAATGACCCCCGTTTTATTGGCAATTTGACTGGCAGAAAATATTATAGGATACAAACCCCTGAGCAGGGGGATTGGGTTGTGAATATTGCCGGAATTAATGTTTCTGCGTCCGGAGAAGGTTATCGTATAAGGGCATCCTTTTTATCTTCTATTTATCTTGAAGTGGAATCTTTGAATAATGAATATACCTTTGACCCTGGAAGTGATTTTGAAATAATAAGTTATGTTGTTTTCAATGAGAGTGTTATTTTTCCAGTAAATATGACGGCAGAAATACATGGGCCGGATGGCTCTGTAGATAATGTTGTTTTATTTGACGATGGCTTGCATGGAGATTATAATGCGAGCGATGGCATTTATGGAAATAGTTATTTGCCTACTATTCTTGGAGATTACGAAATTTTTGTTACGGCCGACGGAACATTTAGCGGAGAAAGATTTGTCAGACAATTTGACATGACAAACTGGGTTGAAGTCTTTCCAGATTTAACTTTAAATTCTTCTGATATTGTATTTTCAAATGATGCACCAGTCGATGGAAAGAGGATAACAATTACGGCAAACATACATAATATTGGAAATGGAGATGCCTTGAATACGACAATATTTTTCTATGACGGAGATCCTGTTGAAGGGGGGGAGCTTATCGGAGAGGACGCTATCAATATATTAATAAACCAAAGCAATGAGGCATCTGTTCTGTGGACAGCAACAACAGGCAATCATTCAATTGTTGTACTTCCAAGCCCTTACAATTCTTTCCTTGATTTAAATTATTCAAATGAAAAAGCTATGAGAAATATTTTTGTAAATTCCAGAGGACCTATTGCGATTTAGGTTTATTTTATTATATCAAGGAACTTGACGAAAACCCTACACTTCAGTGTGGTTTTGCTTGCATCCAAAACACGGGCGCCTGTCACAAACCTCGCCCCTTAAGGCGAGGTGGCACATCGTGTTTTTGATACTAGGCAAAAGTTTTCATTGCTTCTTCCGGGGTTATTATTTTTATTTCTTCGTATTCTTTTAAATTAAGCAAATGTTTATCATATGTTATTATATAATCAGAGGATGAAGAAATAGCACATTCAATGATTTTGTCATCGTCTGGATCTTCTTTCACAACTTCAATTTTGATGTTTGGCTTTATTATCTTTACAAATCCTAGCACATTAGTGAGAATTTTTTCAATTTCATTATTCTCGTATTCAAAATCTCTTGCTAACACTTCACTAAATTCGGTTAAAATTTCTTCTGTAGTAAATAGTTCATAATTATTTCTTATGAGCTTAATAAGTATTTTGTGAGCAACGCTATTTTTCCATTGAGTAGATGAAATGAGAAAATTAGTATCAAGAGTTATTTTCATCTTATCTTTTTGATTTTCTTAGCTTATATAAGATGTCTGGGACATCACTTTCTTTTATCCCCTTCTTTTTGGCTCTTTTCTCTCCTTCCTCAGCTATTTTTCCTAATTGATTTATTAAGGTTTCCCTTGACGGAATGCCAACTTTTTTTAGAATTAAAGTACCTTTACTAGCCATAACTAAGAAAATTGTTCCTTCGTCCGCGTTTATTTGTTTCCTGACATTCTGAGGAATTACTACCTGTCCTCTGGATGACATCTTGGTTGTTTCGATTTTCATTTTCTTACTTTCTTATTGTAAGAATATCTTATATTTAAATCTTTGTATCTTTTTGTTTTGCTGAAGGTGCTTGGGATGAAGTTTAACAGAAGCGTATAAATGTTTAAATAATTTTCATGCAGTTAGGAACTTTATTACTAAAATTCTTCCAAAATTAAAAGAAACATTTTTATAGATTTCAATTTATTTTGTAAGTTATGAAATTGAGGGTGATGCCGGTAGTTTTGTTTTGTGATTGTTTTTAGAACAACCAAAAATTTCTATAATCTCTTTTGAAATTGGCAATTGCAATCTGCTTCCATCAATTGCAATTAATCTAAAATTATTCCACAACCTACATTCGCTGTTTTGATAAAATTCATTTATCATTAAATCATTCAATTCAATAAATGCTGCATATAGTTCAGGTTCATTCTGCTTTGGCAAAAAGCAGAATTAGTTATATTCTTTTCGTTAGATAACTATCGGAGATGCTGTTGATAAAGCTCAAACTTAAATATCGGCTTATCCTGGATGTTGGAAGATGGTGATCATAGGTGGGAGGGGTCAAAGTGCCGTTGAGTTTATGATAGTCTTTGGAGCAATGCTTTTTTTCTTTACTATTTTTTTTATTGTTATTCAAGAATCAATATATGAGAATTCACGTGAAGAAAGAAATATTCTTGCAAATGATATTGCTTTAAGTGTTAAGGAAGAGATACTTCTCGCTCACGAATCTTCAGAAGGTTATATGAGGTCCTTTTATGTTCCCCTGAATATCTATGGATTAGATTATGGAATTAATTTATCAGAAGGCCATGTTTATTTATACTCTGAGAAAATAGGAATTTCTTATATCGTCTCAGATGTCAGCGGAAACATTGTCAAAGGAAACAACACAATTAGAAAAGAAGGAGGAACTATTTATCTTAATCAATAAATGTTTTTGTTTTGATGAAAATTATATGTGTTAAAAATAAGCGGGCCCAAAGTTGGGGTTTTGATTTAATTATTGCCAGTGTTATCTTTATTATTGGGTTTATATTCATTTTTGTTTATCTTATTAATTATTCACCAAGTGCGAATAAAGATTTAAATGAACTTTTTTCTCAGGCAGGAGCCTTGTCAGGGCTTGTTTTGAGTGAAGGTGCGGGGGGGATAATTTCTGAAGGAGTAATAAATCAAACGAAAGCAGAAGAGTTTTACAATTTAGATTATTCTTCAACCAAACTTTCTTATGGCGTTTATGACGATTATTATATTGAAATTCCCGGATTCAAAATCGGGGGAAATGAGGTGGGGTATATTGGATATAAAGATGAATCTATTGCTGAAAAAGTGGCAGTGATTGACAGAATCTCCGTTTATGACAGCACTATTGTAAAAATTAAATTTTATGTTTGGAGGTCTTGATGAAAAATAATTTTGTTAGAATTCGGGAGAAAAGGGGCTCTGTTGAAAATCCTGGAAATTTGGAGTTTCCTTCTTGTCAGCTCTTAGCCCAGAGGTACCGCCCGCCCGCGATTTGTGAATTCAAATTTTTTAGTTACTATTTTTTAAATAGGACCAAAAAAAAGGCGGCGTTTTTTACCATAGACGCCATACTTGGATTAGCTATTATTTTTGGGGTCCTATTGCTAATCCGGCCTTCAGTAAGTGAAATATATTCCCCCCAATATGTCCAGGCAGATTTGTTAAATAGCTTATCTTCTGTGAGTATCGGCGATTTAAATAATTCTTATGCAGAATATTTAAGAGAAAGTACGAGCAAGATTGATAATCCCGAACTTTCTGTTTTGGAACAGCTAGGGGAATTCTATGCCCTGAGTGATAATGACGGAGAGCTCTTAGCAAAAAATATTCTGGAGAATTTGAGTTTAAGGGACAGTATCGGACTTTATTTTAATGGGGATGAGATTGCTATAGAAAATTCATCTTCTTTTGACGATGCGGTGGAGGTTTGGGCCTCCCGTCAATTAATTTCGGGAATACAAAACGGGTCATCTGTTACAGGGTTTTCTTCAAGAGCCTTTTTATCTTCTCTCAATAAACAGGATTATTTTTATTTTGGGGGGTATAATGGTGATGGAAATTTATCTCTTTTATTGCAGGGGGATATTTTATCTGTAGACATTGAGGCCGTTTTTTCCGGAAATTTTGATTTGTATGTAAATGATATTTTTACAGAGGGTCATAATCCGACTATTGCTGTACCTTATGTTTTTAATTTGGATGATTATATGGGGAATTTTATAGATGGGAATAACTTAATTGATATAAAATCTTCAGAACCACTTTATGTTGCAGGAGGATTTGCAAAAATAGTTTATAATAATTCTCAAAACATTTCCGCAGGATATAAACATTTGCTCCCAGGGACCAGAGAGATAATTAATATATATGACAGCATTTATGTCCCTGGAAACTTGAAGGGCTTAGAGATTTATTTTCATTACAATAGTAATTTTTCAACTTTTATCACTCTTGGAAATCAATCTGTTTATAACGGGACTACCGGTGGCGTCGACGATATTGTTACAATCAGCAATAATACTCTTTTTAATTTATTGGATTTCTCCTCGATGTCAAAGAAAACGATTCCTTTAAGAATAGGGATGGAAAATGTTTCATACATTTTAAATGAATCTATTGATGCAGATGTTTTTTCAGTGACTGATTTGTCTGGGAGCATGGCTCCTGGTTGCAGCGGCAGCCCAGGTTTTTGGTGCTGTTTAACCTCCGGAGATTTTTGCGGTTCAGAGCCAACATGCAATCTTTGTGGGGGCACATGGGGGGATAAACTGGGTCAGGCGAAAGCTGCTAATAAGCTATTTGTAGATGTATTATTAAATTATTCAGATAATATGGTCGGTCTTGTTGGATATGACCAGACAGCACAAGAATCAGATTATCATCAGTTATCTATTGATGATGTTTCTTTAAAAGCAAAAGTTGATTCGTGGACTGCCGGAGGAAGTACATGTATCTGTTGCGGTATCAACAAAGCTGTTGATAAAATTACTGCTCAATCTCCAGAAGAAAATTTTAGGTCATTTGTAGTTATGAGTGATGGGGAAGCAAATGTGCAATGTGCATTGCAAGGAACAGGGAATGCTGCAAACGATGCAATACAGGCGGCTTGTGATGCTAATGACGACCATGGTATAAAAATTTATGCAGTTGGTTTTGGAAATGATGTGGATGAAACAACAATGCAGGCAATTGCTGCTTGTGGCGAGGGAAGTTATTATTATGGGGATATAGAAGATTTATTGGAAATTTATCAAAATATAGCCGACGAGATTATTAACGCTTCTTATTTTGAGCAAACAGTTATCGGTGAAGGAATTAATTCAACACTTTATCCCGATTCATACATTTCTATCTCTTATGACGGAGAAATTCCCTTTGGACTTTCCCTTTCCTTAGAAACTGAAGAATTTGGAAATGATATCTCTGAAGGGAGTGTATTCATACAAAACGATTCAACACCTTATGAGGTCAATGTTATTTCTTATTCCGGATCTAAATGGACTAATCTTGTGGAGGTTTATAATTCTGATTTGAATGTGTGGGAGGTAATTTTTAATCTTTCAGAATATGGCCGCTCATATACTTCTCTTGGGGACCCCTACATTGTCAATATCCCCCTCGATAAAATTATTCAGGGAAATAATACTGTTCGGGTTTCCACAGGGTTGGGAGCGGGGGGAAATTCTACAGGGGGTTCAACATACAACAAAATTCTTTATACTGTTATTCGAAATGCTACCGGATATTCCCCTATTGTTGCAAGTGCTGAAGGGTGCTCGTGGACCGTTGAATTTGAAGATGGTACTTCCGGGACAATAATGGTTCCTCAAAATTATAGTGGCTCTGACTCCTGCCTTTATGGTCCTAGTGGTTTTGTATATAACCCAAATGATGCTATTGAGGTTGCAACTTTTCTTCTTTTAGAAGCACTGGATTTGGATTCGGATGGAAGAGTTGAAAATAAATTTTCTTCTGAAGAAGTGATTCTTAGTTCTTCAGAGACGACAGGTATTCCATTTACTTGGGGTAGTGAGGTGCAAGTGAGGGTATGGAGGTAAAAATAAATGGAAAATAAGAAGGGACAGCTTTTTATTTTAATGGCTTTAGCTATCGTCGCTTTGATGGCTGCCACTTTTCAAATCTATAATGTTTTAGAAAAAAGAAGTTTAGTTAATACCCGTGTCCAGACAATGGACGATTTTCTGAAAGCTCTTGAAATAAATTTAGAAAGAGAACTTTATACTTCCGGATTTAGGATTATATTTTTGGCCGAAGATGAAATTGTTTCTACAGGGGGGTATATTGAAAATTTCTCTTCGTTTTTTAATGAAGCTTTTGAAAATGGGACTGTTAATGGGGAGCCAAAAGATATAATGATTGGGGCAACAAAAAGCGACCTGATTGATTCAATGAATGAGAAAGCCAGTAAAATAAATGCAAATGTTTTTTTAAGTGATGTTTCTACTTCTTATTCCCAAGTGGACCCGTGGAATGTTCAATTTGTATTCTCTTTCAATTTATCTTTAGAGGACAATTCTAATTTGGCGAGGTGGGAGAGGTTCCAAGAGATAACTACTTTGGTTGGCGTTGAAGGGTTTGAGGACCCAATATATATTGTGAATACAAACGCATTGGTTTCCAGAAAAATAAATCGGACGATTTATGAGGGAAACTATGTGGTTGATTCAGATATAAGTAACTTCTATTCTCATGTTTTTAGTGGTTATTATGCGGAAAGTGTGAACTCCCCCAGCTTTTTAAACAGGCTTGAGGGAAATTTATCTCAAGATGATAATGGGATTGAAAGTTTTGTTAATTTGGCCGAATTAGATTCTCAAGGCCTTCCAATATCTGATAAAACTACAACAGACCACATTTATTTTTCCGGACAGAACCCGACTCATTATGGCGTTACCGGAATGCCTTCATGGTTTGGCGTAGATGATTTATATAGGCGACTCGAAAAGTATAATCTTACAAAGATTATCTATTAATGCGGGGTCTTGTGTAATCAAGCCATATAACATAGTGGATACAAAATTCGGCGCCCGGCTCGTTTCTTACCTAAGTTTCTTTCGCCTCCCTCAAGAAACTTCTTAATGCCCATGCGATACTAAATTTGAACTTTGACAGCTCCATCCAAAATTGGTATGTTTCATTCATTATCCTTTCCCCACCCCTGGGGAAATCCCAAACCTCATGTGAGGTGATTTCAACTCACGATTTACTTTTGTTAATTTTTTATTTGTCAAGAGCAAATCGTTCGCCCACCCAAATTTTATGAATGAAACATATAAATTTAATTTAGGATGTAGCCGACTTTGACCTAAAATTTATATATGTATGGTTTTTATCTTCTTATTGTGAAACTAATTATTACCCTCCAAGGAAAAGGTGCAAAAGATAGGATAACTTTATTTCCAGAATCTATTAAAGAAGAGCTACTAAAATATTTATTAAAGTATTCTCCTAAAAATTATTTGTTTGAGTCAAACAGGAATAAAAAATATTCTGCAAAAAGTATAGAAAAAACAATAGAAAAATCTTCAATAAAAGCAATTGGAAGAAAAATTCGCCCCCATGTTTTACGACATTCTTTTGCAACACATTTATTAGAAAATAGGGTGGACATTGGGCACATACAAAAATTACCTGACCCTGCAAAACTGAAAACAGCCAAAATCTAGAATACTGGGGCAAACAAAGATATAAAAAACCTCTCAAGTTTACTAAATTAAAATGGTACTGGAAAAATTAGGGTCCGCCCTAAAATCAGGAGTCAGAAAAATATCTAATGCAATTTTCTTAGATAAAAAACTAATCGAGGGCATAGTTAAGGACATTCAAAAATCTTTAATTGAAGCAGATGTTGACATTGAACTTGTTTTTGAACTTTCAAAAAAAATAAAAAAATTGGCTTATGATGAAACAATAAAAGGAATAGACAAAAAGGAGCAGTTAATAACTTTAATTCACGATGAAATATCACTTCTTCTTGGAAAAAAGAAAGAACTTGAACTTCCAAAAAAAGCAAGTATTCTGTTCCTCGGACTCTACGGCTCCGGGAAAACGACAACAATCTCAAAAATAGGGGTATACTATGCAAAAAGAGGAAGAAAAATCGCCCTCTTGGGTCTTGATACTCAAAGGCCCGCAGCCATGGATCAACTTGAGCAAATGGCAAAAAAGGCAAAACTTACATATTTCATAGACAAAAAAGAAAAAGACCCCATAAAAATTATCAAAGAATTCGACGGAGAACTAAAAAAATACGACCTTATTCTTATTGACACGGCAGGAAGAGATGGACTAAATAAAGAATTAATAAAAGAAATTGAAAAGTTAAACAAAACTCTTAAGCCAACTTTCAGAATTCTTGTAATGCCTGCAGACATCGGACAAGCAGCTAAAACACAATCTCAGGAATTCAAAAAAGCACTATCAATTGACGGGGTTATAATTACAAGAATGGATGGGACGAGCAAGGCAGGAGGGGCATTAACCGCATGCGCCCAGACATCCTCGCCGGTTTTCTTCATAGGCACGGGAGAACAAATACAAGACCTAGAAAAATTCGACCCGGAATCTTTCATACAAAGACTCCTCGGAATTGGTGACCTTCAATCTCTCCTTGAAAAAGTAAAATCTGCAACAGACGAAACCCAGGCAAAAAGAATTGAAGATAGATTAAAAGAAGGAAAATTTACCCTCCATGACCTTTATTCACAATTGGAGCAAATGAATAAATTGGGAAGCATGGACAAACTAATGGGGATGATCCCTGGAATGTCTGCTGCAAAAGTGCCAAAAGATGTTCTCGCAAAACAAGAAGCAAAAATGGAACACTGGAAATCTCAAATTTCATCAATGACTGAAGAAGAAATAGAAAATCCGGAAATCTTAGAAAAGCAAACCAAGAGAATTTCAAGAATCGCAAAGGGCTCAGGCACAACGACGACCGAACTCCGGGAACTGCTTAAACAATACAAAATGCTCAAAGAAATGCTTGGAATGCAGTCCAGTTTAACCGAGGGAAATCTCGACCAAAAAGCAATGCAAAAAATAGCGAAGAAATTCAGGGGGAAAATAAAATTTTAAAATATGAAATATCAATTTTTAGTTTTTGATGTGGACAACACAATAACAGAAAGCTGTTCTGAAATTACTGATGAAATGGCAGGAATATTAAACAAATTAAGAGAGGAAATAGTTTTTATAAGCGGAACGCACGCCTTTGAGCTGAAGAGGATGGTTAGTTCCAAATTAAATAGAAAACATCATCTTTTGGCAAATGTTGGAACACATTATCTTTTAGTCTATCCGGACAAAGAAGAAGAAATATATTATGAGACATTGGATGAAGAAGAGAAAAAAGAAATAATTTTGTCTTTAAAGAAACTGAAAGAAGAATACAAACTCCTGCCCTTGACATCAGAAGAAGACCAGATACAGGACGGGGGGTCACAAATAACATTTTCAATATTAGGGAGAAATGCTCCAAGAGAAATGAAGGAATCTTACGACAAAGATAAAGAAAAAAGAAAGAAATTTGTGATATTTCTTGGAAAAATACCCGGAAATGAAAAGTATGAATTTGGAATTGGCGGAACAACCTCTATAGATATAACAAAAAAAGGAAACGATAAAGGAACATCTCTTGAGAAATTTATGGAAAATCATCATCTTTTGAGAGACGAGTTGCTTTTTTTCGGAGACCAACTAAGTCCTGGGGGAAATGATTATTCAGTTATTAAAACGGGGATTAAATGCATAGAAGTTAAAAATCCCGAAGAGACAATGAGAATTTTAGAGAAATTGCAATGATATCAAAACTAATAACTCGGGGAGCGGAAGCTAGAATTTTTTTAGATAATTCAGTAATATTAAAACAAAGAGTTCAAAAGTCATACCGCCATCATGACCTGGACAAAAAAATCCGTATACGCCGTACACGCTCAGAAGCAAAGCTCATCCAAAAATCATTTTCCCTAAACATAAATGTTCCAAAAGTTCTATCAGTTAACCCATTTGAAATAGAAATAGAATTCATCGACGGAAACCAACTCTCTCAAACACTGAACGACTACCCAGAATCAAAACAGTTTCAAGTCATGAAAAAAGTTGGAGAACAAACAGCAAAACTCCATCAAAACTCCATCATCCACGGAGACCTCACAACATCAAATATGATTTTAAAAGACAGCCAAATCTTCCTAATCGACTTCGGTCTTGGATTCATTTCGGCAAAAATCGAAGACAAGGCAGTAGACATTCATCTAATCAAACAAGCCCTGGAAGCAAAACATTTTCAAAACCATGAAGAACTTTTCCAAAATTTCCTCAAAGGTTATAAATGGAAAGATTCAAAAAAAGTTATCGAAAGGCTAAAAGTCGTCGAAAAGAGGGGGAGATATAAACACTAAAACCACCAAATTTTTATACTCTTTTTTAATTAATTAATTTAAAAAGAGTCCCGTAGTCTAGTGGTCAAGGATGCAGCCCTTTGGAGGCTGAGACCCAGGTTCGAATCCTGGCGGGACTATTTTTGATGAGAACCCCTCGGTTTGAGCATCTTTGCTTTTTGAAAATAAAATAAAGATCTTTTTCAAAAAGTGAAGTGCGAACAGAATCCTGGCGGGACTATTTATTTGAGATTTGAATCTTGAAATTAGGTAAGATTTAACCTTTTAATAAAAAATAATGGCGGGCTAAAATAAACACAAGATACTATTTTTATTTTTCAACAAACTTTAAAAACTAACAATTTCTCTTCTTTATATGCAAAAATTAGAAAAGCCATCATGGATAAAATTGAAAGAACCTGAATTAAAGGAAATTATAACGGGGCTTGCACAAAAAAATTCCCCCTCAAAGATCGGTTTAATTCTTAGAGACCAATACGGAATTCCAACCACTAAAATATTTGGCAAAAAATTAAAAGCATATCTAAAAGAACTTGGAATTGACAGAAATGAGGATCTTGAAAATGCTGAAAAAAAAGTAGAAAAAATGAAGGAACATTTAAAATCCCATATAACTGACAAACACGCAAAACACAAACTCCAAAAAGCTCAAAGCAGACTGAATATTACTAAAAAGTATTTTGGTGTTCAAAAAATTAAAAAAAGATAGTTGATACCTTAGCTTATTAATATTAATTTAATTTTATCTCCAGAATCTACTCTTTAATAAATCCTCTTTCAAATAAGCTACGGCCCAAATTAGTCTGCTTCATTCATTATCTGTTCCCTGCCTTAGGGTGATTCCTAACCTTTTATAGGGTTCCCTCTGTCTATGTTTTATGAATGAAACATATAAATTTAATTTGGGATGTAGCTTTTCAAATAAAAACCTGTTTAGAGGAAGCCAGTATGTACCCTGTCACTAAAGACCTCTTCAAATCTCTTACCACTCTTCAGACAACATAAATCTTTATTAACTAAACAGACTTTTCTGCCAAATGTTTAAGGAGGTTGAAGATGCGTCTTTGGAATTTCTGGAAGTTTCGAAGAATAAACCAATTAGATTAATATCTACAAGGGGTGTTTCAGGAATGACTTGCGCGGCAATTCTCGTGAAGACACTCCAAAGACTTGATAAGAAATTCTCTCTTAAAATTACCCAAAATCTAAACTCAGAGACTATTCAGGAAGAATTAAAAAAATACCAAGATACCTTGTTTATTCTATGTAATGCTGGCTCAAAAAATTTGGAAGATTTCAAAGATTCAAAAAATAAAATATTCATTTTTGACTCTAAAAAATCTGTAGGAGAAATTAGTGAAAACGTGACTCTCTTAAATTTCGAAAAATTGAAACAATTATCTGACAAAGATTTAACAAGTTCCAGTATCTGTTATCTTTTTTCAAAATCAATCTCAGATAAAAATAAAGACCTTGCAAAAATCGCGATAATAGACGCAATGGAAAATGAAAATAGCTTGGAAGAATCTGAAATTAATAGTTTAATCGTTGCGGATATAAAAGATTTAAAAATTAAAGACGGCATTGCCCTCTATCCGGCAACAAGACCATTAAAAAGGATATTGGAATATTCAACGACTCCATATATCCCTGGGGTCACTGGAAACGGTCCGGGAGTTTCCAAACTCTTAAAAGAAACAAATCTCTCTCCTTCAAAAAGCTTAATAGATTTAAATGAAAAAGAAATGTCAAGACTGATAACCGCAATAAAAATTCGCCAATCCAGAAACGGTCATACTGCGTCATTCCCTAAAAAAATTTACCTATTAAAATTATTTGACAATTTGGAAGATGTGAGGGAGATTTCATTTTTAATAGATGTATGCTCCAAATTGGGAGAAAACTCTGTGGCAATTTCCTACATTCTCGGAGCAAAAAAAGCAAAATCAAAAGCATTGGAAATATACACAAAATACCGTCAGGAATTAATCTCCGGTCTTAGAGTTGCCGAACAAACCGAAAAAATAAATGGAAACGGATTTGTAATCTTCAATACAAAAGATAAAGTAAAAGAAACTTTTGTAGATGCTATCTGCTCAATTTTATCTTCATCCCCTGATTATGAAGAAGGTACAACTCTTGTAGGCATGTCGTACAATAAAGACAAAATAAAAATTTCTGCAAGAATAATCGGAAAAACTACAAAGAACCTGAAAGAGATATTTGAAAGAACGATATCAACTTTCAGAGGGAAAAATAAAGGGGACACTTTGGTTTCTGGTCATAAGTTAAAAGCGGGGTGCTCTCTGGAAAAAGACAGCGAAGGAGTATTCTTGGAAAATTTAAAAAAGAATTTAGAAATTGAAATTATAAAGATGTAGTTATGTCTTCTTATCATTCTTACAAAATCTCTTTGAGAGTATTTTTCATCTGAATCTTTCTTTCCAGACAATGGCAATGCAAACCTGCCAATCAACAATCTTTATCTTTGGACAATTTGTTTGTGTTAAGCAAAAAATCATGACGAAATCCGATTTGAGGCGACCAAAATTCATTCATCAAAATTAATAAAAATGCAATCGCAAAAAATTACCGATGCAACTATCTTTATTAATTATTTTTAAAAATTTTTTCAACAATACCTTTGCCTAATATCCTCGATGAGTTTTCGTAATTAATGAATTTGAGGAAACTTTGAAGTAGAACAAAATATTCTATCTGTTAGATTATACAAAAAACTTTCAATCAAAATAAAGTGCCAATACAAATTTAATAATAAACCTCAAACCAGTGTTCTAAAAGAATAGGGATAATATCGATTCATTCTAAAGAAATAAAAGAATTATGGCGGAGCCACTAATTTTCTGTATGCATCAAAGATACAATTGTTCAGGATCTCTGATAATTTTTTATCATTTTAGAATTCTCATTTCCCGCTAAAGGTTCTTTCTTTTTAGAAAAAAGAAATTTCCTTCAAGTAGAAAAGGTTCTTTCTTTTTAGAAAAAAGAAATTTCATGCAAGTAGAAAAACTTAGATCGCAAAACTTTGTTTTGATATATAGGTTCTTTCTTTTTAGAAAAAAGAAATTTCCTGCAAGTAGAAAAACTTAGATAATAAACTTTGTTTTGGACTATATTTTACTTCGTCGAAAACCTACCCAAATCGTCAACTTTTTTGTGCCAATAATTTCCGAGGAAACTAACAGTTTCCTACGGTTACCTTCCCTTGAGATTGTCGACTTCGTCGTGTTTAATTCCGAGGAAACTAACAGTTTCCTACGGTTACCTTCCCTTGAGATTGTCAGATTTACACAAGGCATAATTTGCAATCTCCCCGTAAACGAGCATACTTGGGCGACTTATCCTATCGATCTAATTGATTACCCAATTAATAAATAAACGTTAAATCTCTGTTATTGAAGAACGACCACAATGTAAACTCTCTTGACGAGATAAAAGATTATTAGAACCCTATTAATCTTTTATAAACATCTGAGGTGTTGACATAACAAGGGATTTTTGTGAACCTCTCCGCAGCAAGCTGCGGAGCATCAGATAAAATCCTATAATTTCAGTTGTTCTTTATTTCTTCCCTGATTACTTATGTACCTTCTTATTATTTCCGCATTAACACCTTCTCCGACGGTAGAAACAAATCCTCCATCACTCCAGAATTCTCCACCCCAGAGAGATTCTTTTATTTCTTTGTGAAACCCAAACATTTTAATCGCAGAAATAC
>Ga0210057_1002035_pt1 | contig 29627 bp, 29 predicted proteins | sample CryGeyCG2114_010_2_FD_183968 | JGI IMG/M metagenome (GOLD analysis project Ga0210057, IMG submission 183968) | Groundwater microbial communities from aquifer - Crystal Geyser CG10_big_fil_rev_8/21/14_0.10 (SPAdes) (version 2) | ecosystem: Environmental > Aquatic > Deep subsurface > Groundwater ...
CAATAAACAAATACTTTGTTTATTACTCTCTATTCTATGGCATTTCTTTTCAATTGTCAAAGGGGAATAAATAGGTTATAATATTTTTGCAAAATAGATTCTAAATATATGGGTAAAATCATCTCGGTAGTCAATCAGAAGGGTGGGGTGGGTAAAACTACTACCGCTATCAATTTAGGGGCTTATTTGGCTAATCTTGGCCAACAAGTACTCTTGGTTGACGTTGATCCTCAGGCTAACGCCACTTCGGGGTTAGGGATTGAACACCGCAAACTGGATAAGGGTATTTACAATGCTCTAATTGGTGAAAATACCTTGCCGGAGATCATCAAAAGAACCCTCCAGAACAACTATTACCTCGCTCCGGCTACTTTGGCGCTTGCCGGCGCGGCTGTGGAGTTGATTAATATGGAAGACCGGGAATTTAGGTTGATGCGCTTACTGCAAGACGTCAGAAATGATTATGATTTTATCATCATCGATGGTCCACCATCCTTAGGGCTTTTGACAGTCAACAGCATGGTAGCCGCTGATGAAATTCTAATTCCAGTTCAGAGTGAATACTATGCGCTCGAAGGTTTGAGTCAGCTACTGGAAACTATCTTTTTGATTCAAAATAATTTGAAACCATCTTTAGGAATCATGGGAGCGGTGATTACTATGTTTGATAAACGGAATCGTTTGTCGGAATTGGTCAAAGCCGAGATCCATCAATATTTTCCTAACCGAGTATTTAATTCTATTATCCCTCGGAGTGTCCGTTTAGCTGAAGCTCCTAGCTATGGCCGAACTATTTTGCAGTATGATCCGAAATCAACTGGAGCTCTAGCGTATGAAGAGTTAGCTAAAGAAATTATTGCGTTAAAGAAATAATTATTTAATTATAAATATATGCCTCAAGGATTAGGTCGCGGTCTATCATCACTCATTCCGAAGAAGATTAATAATACTTATTCGGATTTTAATGTTAAAGATAATAATGGTTTAGAGATTTCCGATCGCAGTCGAATTATTTATATTAATCCGAGTGAAATTATTGCTAATCCGTATCAGCCTCGGCGAGATTTTTCCGACAAAGCTTTGGAGGATCTAATGAAGTCCATTAAGGAACATGGTATTATTCAACCATTAGTGGTAACCAAAATTGATACTGGTTATGAGCTGATTGCCGGTGAAAGACGCTGGCGCAGTGCCAAGGCTTTGAGCTTGAAAGAGGTTCCAGTGATTGTGCGGGAGGCTAATAAACAGAAGAAATTGGAATTAGCTTTGATTGAAAATTTACAGCGCGAGAATCTCAATCCAGTCGAAACAGCGATTGCCTATAATCAACTGATTAATGAATTCAATTTAACCCAAGAAGACGCCTCTGTTCGAGTGGGCAAGTCCCGTTCGGCGGTGGCTAATTCTCTGCGCCTCTTGCAATTACCGGCGGAGGTCCAATTAGCCTTGATTGAAAAAAAAATTACTGAAGCTCACGCTAAATATTTATTAGGGCTAGAATCACCCGCTAAACAATTATCAGTTTTCAAGAAGATTTTACATCAAGGCTTGTCGGTTAGAGACACGGATCAATTGATCAAGAATTTGGGTGGTACTAAAAGTGCTTTGGTAAAATCGGATTATCGCGACAAGACTCGCTCGGAAAAATTGTCTCATTTCTTTGGGGCTAAAGTGGAAATCAAACGCCAGAAACAAGGTGGTCAAATTATTATTAATTTTGCCGGCGATGAAGATCTAGATGAGATCATTAGAAAAATCTAGCTTAAATTTTAAAACAATTATGAGATTGAAAAAAGTCTGTAAATTATATTTATAGACTTATTTCGCTCTTAAGACTAATTTCATGTCATTCGTGCATCTGCACAATCATACCCACTATTCGTTGCTTGATGGCTTAACTAAGCCCGAGCAGTTGGTGGCAAGGGCCAAAGAACAAGGTTCTCCCGCCGTGGCTATTACGGACCATGGCGTGATGTATGGCGTGATTGAGTTTTATCAAAAATGTCAAAAAGCCGGTATTAAACCAATCATTGGAGTGGAGGCTTATTTAGCGCCTAATTCTCGTCATGACAAGAATACTAGGGAAGACGCGCGCAATTATCATTTGTTGTTATTGGCTAAGAATAATGTTGGTTACAAAAATTTAATTAAATTAACTTCCATCGCTCACCTCGAAGGTTTTTATTATAAACCCCGAATTGATTGGGAGTTATTACAACAATATCATGAAGGACTCATTGCTTGTACGGCTTGTTTGGGGGGTGAAATTCCTCGTTTGATTTCCGCGGGAAAATTAGACAAGGCTAAAGAGCGCATTATGGATTATCAAAACCTGTTTGGGGCGGATAGTTTCTATCTGGAAATCCAAGATCATCCTGAGCTCGAAGGCCAAGATAAGGTTAATAAACAATTAATGGTTTTTTCTAAAGAACTAAATGTCCCCCTAGTCGCTACCAATGATTCCCATTATTTGCGTAAAGAACACGAAGAAGCCCAAGACATCCTATTGTGTCTGCAAAATAAGAAAAAATTAGATGATACTGATCGAATGAAGATGATGGGCCATGGTGATTATTCGGTTCGCAGTAACGCGGAAATGATTGCTGCTTTTAAAGAAAATCCCGAAGCGGTTGCCAACACTCTCAAGATTGCCGACATGTGTAATGTCGAAATTGAATTAGGCAATATCCAATTACCTCATTTTGAAGTGCCGGAAGGCCATGATGGTAATAGTTTTCTGCGGGAATTATGTGAGAAAGGCCTCAAAAAAAGATATGGATTGGTGGGCGACAAAGTTGTAGATGACGGTTTCGCTACTTTAGATTTGGAAGAAGTGGAAAAAATCAGAACCCGCATGGATTATGAGCTTGAAGTAGTTACCAAGATGGGTTGGCCTTCATACTTCTTGATTGTAGCTGACTTTGTCAATTGGGCCAAAGACAACAAGATTGTGGTGGGCCCAGGTCGGGGTAGTGCAGCCGGATCTTTAGTTTGCTATTTAACCGGCATTACCAATCTTGATCCGCTCAAATATGATTTATTATTTGAGCGCTTTCTAAATCCCGAACGTATCTCGATGCCAGATATCGATTTAGATTTTGCTGATATTCGTCGGGGTGAAGTGATTCGATATGTGGAGGGGAAATACGGTCAAGATCATGTCTCCCAGATTATTACTTTTGGAACGATGGCGGCTCGAGCGGCGGTGCGTGATGTGGGGCGAGTGTTAAACGAACCCTATGACTATTGCGATCGCTTGGCCAAGCTGATCCCGATGTTTTATAAATTAGAGCAAGCTTTAAGTGAAGTGTCGGAACTTAAAGAAATTTATTCTAAAGAACCAGCGGCCAAAAGAATTTTAGATTACGCTAAAACCTTAGAAGGCGTGGCGCGGCATTCCTCGATGCATGCTTGTGGCGTGTTGATTACCAAAAATCCCTTAACTGATTATACACCAATCCAATATGCTTCGTCTTCCGACAAAGAAGTTGTGTGCCAATACTCGCTTCATCCCATTGAAGATTTGGGTTTGTTGAAAGTGGACTTTTTGGGTTTGAAAAATTTAACGATTATTGAATCAGCCCTCAGGATTATCAAAAATACGCGCGGTGTAGAAATTAATATTGATAAAATACCGCTTAACGATTTAGAATCTTATCGTTTGTTTCAAAACGGCGAAACTACCGGCATTTTTCAGTTTGAAAGTTCCGGCATGAAACGTTATTTACGGGAATTAAAACCAAATGAATTTGAAGATATTATTGCGATGGTCGCCCTTTATCGTCCGGGTCCGATGGAATGGATCCCGGATTATATTGCCGGTAAACATAAAACTAAAAAAATCAGTTATTTACATCCGAAATTAGAATCAATTTTGGAAAAAACTTATGGGGTGGCGATTTATCAAGAGCAGGTTATGCAAATCTCGCGAGAGTTGGCTGGGTTTAGTAAAGGTGAGGCTGATACTCTGCGTAAGGCTATGGGTAAAAAGATCCCAACTTTGCTCGCGGAACAGAAAGAAAAATTTGTGGTGGGTTGTGTCGCAAATGGCGTCGACAAAGAACAGGCCGAAAAAGTCTTCTCGTTTATTGAGCCGTTTGCCGGTTATGGTTTTAATCGCAGTCATGCGGCTTGTTATGCTTTAATTGCTTATCAAACAGCTTATCTTAAGGCTCATTATCCGGCAGAATTTATAGCCGCCTTACTGACCGCCGACCAAAATGACATTGATCGAATTGCGATTGAAATTGATGAGTGCCGCAAAATAGGAATTCAAATTATGCCGCCAGATGTTAATGAATCTTATGCTACTTTTACGGTAGTCACCAGTGGTACCGTGGAAAACAAGGTGGTTTCAGCGGAAGAGAAATCTAATACTATTCGGTTTGGTTTGGGAGCTGTAAAAAATGTCGGTGAACATATTTGCGAGGTAATTATTGAAGAACGCAAGACCAATGGTCCCTATACTGATATTTTTAATTTTTTAGAGAGAATTGGCGACCGTGATTTGAATAAAAAATCCCTGGAGAGTTTGATCAAAACCGGCGGTTTAGATCGTTATGGTGAACGCGGCGAACTACTGGCTAATATGGAGATGCTCCTTAATTTTAATAAAGAAAATGCTAAAATGAAAAATAGCCGCCAGGTATCTTTATTCTCTGATTCGCCCCAAATTTATGCGGCTAGCTTTCCGAAATTAGCTCCCGCGCCGGCAGCCCTCGAAAAAGATTTTCTGCGCTGGGAAAAAGAACTTTTAGGACTATATATTACTGAGCACCCCCTCAACCATTACTTGCCATACCTTAAAGGTTTTATCGTTCCCTTAATCGAATTGAAGGGCAGAGAACAAGAAGTAGGCGTTAACACTGCTGGAGTTATTTCCACTATCAAAAAAATTATTACGCGCAATAATCAGACTATGTTATTCGTAAAGATTGAAGATGCTATTACTAATGTGGAGCTTTTGATCTTTCCCAAGCTACTACAAGAGACAACTGATATTTGGATGGTCGGAAAGATTGTCTTGTGTCGGGGCCGAGTCTCGGACAAAGATCAGGAGGTTAAGATTCTGGTCAATAAGGTTATTCTTTTAGATGAAGACAATCCCACTAAGAGTGTGGATGACTTTAAGAAGATTGTTTTAGAAATCAAGGATGATCCACGTAATAATTATCGTAACTTTGCTAAAAAGACCCCAGTTAATTCGTCCCCAGTGCCAACAACAGTAGCACCCGACCCAGTAGTTCCGGTTTTACGTTTAGTCTTTGCGCGTGATTTAGATGGGGTGGAGCTGGATCACTTAAGAAAATTATTCTTAGCTCATTCAGGCGAGAGCGCCGTTTATTTCAAGGTCAAAGCTGGTGGTACTGATAATATTTTGAAGACTGGATTTAAGGTGGCCTATACTCCGGAATTAATTGCGACTATCAAAACCGATTTTGCTGGGGCCTTAACGGTTGTTGAAAATTAAAAAAAATGTTATAATTAAAATAATAAATCTCATTTCTAAATAAAAACTATTTAAATTTAAAACTATGACTTTGAGTAAAAAAAGCCATAAACCAACAGAAGTTCATAGGGCTCATGCCAAAACAGTCAATCACGAGCCTGATGCTGCTAGAGAACTATTGTTGTCTATGGTAGAAAAACCTCAATTAGAGAGACTGCCAGCAACCGAAAGTGTGGCGGTTAATTCCACTCCTAAAATTCCTGAGCCAGTTGCTACTCTTCCTAAAGATGTCCCAGTGGTTCCTTTGGGTGATAGTTTTGATTCTCGGAAGCAATTTTTTCAAATGATGTCCCAACAAGCTGATGTTGATAAAATATCTCTCAGTGCCACTCATCAAGCTCCAGAAACAGACGAATTTGATGAGTTAGTGAAAGAAACTGATAGTTCGGAAAATAATGTCGTGATTAATCGTTCGGTTAATACTTATCGGAAATTAGCTTTCCGTTTTGTGGCCCTGGCCTGTATTTTGGTCTTGATAGTTCTGTATTTTGTGATGGTCAAATTAACGGTGGTGGTTAGCCCGAGCAAGGAAACTGTGAGCGAAAGCCTGATTGTTGATGTCTATGGGGCTAACCAGAATATTAATAGCGACCGATCGCTTAAGGGTAATATTACCAGGGTTGAGGCGGAGGAAACCGGAATTTATATGGCTAGTGGAGAAGAGGTGAAGGGCGAAGAGGTCTTAGGTAAAGTTAAACTTATCAACAATTATAGTAAGAGTCAGGCTTTAATAGCTACTACTCGACTACTGAGTACTGATAATAAACTATTCCGTCTTAAAAGTAATGTTACGGTTCCGGCCGGCGGTTCAGTGGAGGCTGATGTTTACGCTGACCAACCGGGAGCTGACATGGCCATTGCTCCGACTAAGTTTACTATCCCAGGTTTATGGGCTGGCATCCGGGACAAGATTTATGCCGAAAGTTCTGTCGCCTTTACTTATAATACTGTTTCGGAGAAATATATAGTTCAGGCCGATATTGATAAAGCGACCCAAGAGTTGAATGACCTTTTAGTAAAGAAAGTGAAGGAAAAGGTGGGGGCTAAGAATGGTTATGATCAGGTGGTTTACGAAACCAGCGCGGCTACGGCTCAAATTGAGTTGGTAGAGGCTAAGTTAGGTGATAAAACCGATCAATTTACCGTTAAAATTAAGAATATTGTTAATGTCATCTCTTTTTCAGGTGATGATATTGTCAAAATTGCTCAGAAAAAGCTAGCCACGGCGGTCGCTGGTGAACAAACTTTGGCTGAGGTGGATAAGAGCAACCTAAAGTATCAGTTGCAAAGTTATAACTCAGATGGTAGCGTAGCTACTCTGAAGGCTGACTTCACTAGCCGGGTGGCTTCAGCTAACTCCGAGTTTATTGATAGAGGAAAACTAGTTAACCTTAACCAAGCTCAAATTGAAAACTATTTGAAGGGGGTTAAAGAGATTGATAGCTTTGAACTCCGTTTTTTCCCGACTTTTTTGAAACGTTCCCCCGCTTTGGTGGATAGAATTTATGTGGAGGTAAAATAAGTTCACTTGAAAATTTTTTTATCAATTAAGATTTAATTTCTTTCAAATTAAATCTTAATTTTTATTTAAACATATGAATAATAATGGTTTTAAAGAAAATTTTAATCCCGATAAAATAAATTATGAGAAAAGTGTAATGGAGTTAAGTAAGTTTTTCTCTGATAATTTGGAAAAATATTTTTTAGCTCAGAAAACGGAATTTACCGCGGATGAAGAAGACGAGAAGGCTAAAGTGGAACGTTTTCAGGATCGCTTAGAAGAATTATTGGCCAAAGCCACTAAACGCTTAGGTCATAAGATTGATGAAGCTAAATTAGTTAATGATGCCAGTGAACATCTTCTGAGTTTAAAAAATTCAGGTGAATTGGTGTCTTCTAATTTATTGGAAAAATTTTGTTCTGAAGTTGAAAATCGCTTAAAAAATGTGGCTTAAAATATGAATATCAATAATTTTTACGAAATTCTTAAATCTGAACCGAGCTATCGCTTGAAACAAGCGCAACAGCTTTTGTTTGGCGATCTAATCAGTGATTGGAGCCAGGCTAGTAATTTGCCTTTGGCTTTGAGAGAAAAATTGAACCAGGAATGTCCCTTAGCTATTAAGTCTAAAGTGTTAACAGCGCGCGATAAAAAGTCCTTTAAGGCTTTAATCACGCTGGAGGATGGAGCCAAAATTGAAACAGTGCTAATGCGCCACAAGGAAGGCCGAGACACTATCTGCTTATCCTCTCAAGTGGGCTGTCCTTTGGGTTGCACTTTTTGCGCTACTGGCGCCTCCGGTTTTGAAAAAAGTTTAAATAAGAATGAAATCTTGGAGCAAGCCATCTTCTGGGCCAGATATTTAAAGACTAATTTCAAGGCCAAAATCACTAATGTGGTTTTCATGGGTATGGGTGAACCGTTTTTAAACTATGATCAGGTTATGAGTGCTATTCGGACGCTAAATGATGTTGATGGTCTGCATATTGGGGCTCGTCATATTTCTATCTCGACCTCAGGCTTAGTAGATGGTATTAAACGCCTGGCCAAAGAAAAATTACAGATCAATTTGGCTATATCACTTCATAGTGCCAATGATAAAATTCGGACTGATTTGATGCCGGTTAATAAAAAGAATCCCCTAGTTCAACTATTGCGAGCAGTGGATTATTATATTGAAAAGACTAATCGTCAGGTGATGTTTGAGTATATGTTGATGAAGGGAATTAATGACAGTAACGAAGCGGCCGAACGCTTGGCAGTCATTATGGATAAACCACTTTATGTGGTTAATTTGATTAATTATAATGAAACCTCGGTTTTCAAGCCAGTCAATGAGAAGATATTTAAGAATTTTGAAAAGATTCTACAGAAGCGCAAAATCAAAGTCACTAGTCGTTATCGTTTTGGTTCGGACATCGAAGCCGCCTGTGGTCAGTTGGCAGCTAGAAGCAAGTAGCTCCAGGGGGTTGACTTTGCTAAAGTCATGTGGTTAATTATACCTAATATGAAAGAAGTCGGCACCATATTAGTAATATTATTTTTCTACCTGATAATTAAGCACTTATTGGCAGGTATTGCTTTTTAGTAGTAAAACCGATACAATATAATTAGCTTTAATTAAATGATTGTTATGGCTACCAACCATAATAACTGATTTATTCAGTTAATCCTTACTTCAAGGATCTAAATTAATAGTTAAATCTCAATTAAGTGCCCCAATTAATTGGGGAAACTAGATGGAACCGCGAGGAAATCTCGTTCTAGCAATTCATTTTTTGGATTACTAAAACGAGATTTTTTATTTATAAATTAAAATAAATTATATGGAAAAAGAATTAGTAGCCATCGAAGTTAAGCGCCATTCCCTGGCTCATCTACTGGCCGCGGCTGTTTTGGATTTGTGGCCGGAAGCCAAATTGGCGATTGGTCCAGCCATTGAAAATGGCTTCTATTATGACATTGATTTTGGTGATGTCAAAATCAATGAAGCTGATTTTCGGGAGATTGAAAAAAGGATGTCTCATCTTTTGAAGCAGAATCTGCCCTTTGTCAGAATTGAGAAAAAGATTGATGAAGCTTTGGCTGAAGCTCAGGCTAGTGGCAATCCCTATAAAATAGAGTTGATTGAGGGTTTGAAAGAGCGGGGGGAATCGGTAGTTAGTATTTATTCTGTGGGAAAGTTTGATGATTTATGTCGTGGTCCGCACGTGGAGTCCACTAACAAGATATTGCCCGGTAGTTTCAAGTTAAATAAACTAGCTGGCGCTTATTGGCGCGGTGATGAAAAGAATAAGATGTTGACCCGTATTTACGGTTTAGCTTTTGCGACTAAGGCAGAGCTCGATGATTATCTTCATTTAATAGAGGAAGCCGAGAAGCGAGATCACCGGAAGTTGGGTAAGGAATTGGATTTGTTTATGATGCACGAATATGCTCCGGGCATGCCCTTCTTTTTGCCCAAAGGTATGATTGTTTTGTTGGAGTTGATTAAATTTGTCCGGGAATATTCTTACGGCGAAGGTTATCAAGAGATCAGAACTCCACACTTATTAAATGCTGACTTGTGGAAAACTTCCGGTCACTGGGAGCATTATCAAGAGGATATGTTTTGTTTGCATCACGCTGAAGATGATATTGATATGGGAATCAAGCCGATGAATTGCCCCGCCCATATGTTAGTTTTCAAGCGCGACATCCATTCTTATAAAGAATTACCTTTACGGTTGGCCGAGACTACCACCTTATATCGTAATGAAAAATCAGGTACCCTGCAGGGCCTAACTCGAGTGCGAAGTTTGAGCCAGGATGATACCCATATCTTTGCTCGTCCGGATCAGATTCTATCGGAAATCTCTGATTTATTACAGAAAGTCAAGAATATCTATAATATTTTTAATCTGCAAATTGATGAGATTCATCTTTCTACTCGACCAGAAAGCTTCTTGGGAGAAAAGGCGACCTGGGATTTGGCCGAATCTAATCTGAAGGAGGCTCTGGAGAAAGCTGGTTTAAATTATCAAATCAATGAGGGTGATGGAGCTTTTTATGGTCCCAAAATTGATGTCAAAGTCAAAGATGCTATTGGTCGCCAATGGCAGCTGGCTACTATTCAGTTGGACTTCCAATTGCCGCAGAGATTTGAATTGCACTATGATGATGCTGATGGCACTCAGAAGACCCCAGTGGTCATTCATCGTGCTTTGCTGGGTTCCATGGAGAGATTTATGGGAATTATCATTGAGCACTATGCGGGCGCTCTGCCTTTGTGGCTGTCACCAGTGCAGATTAAACTACTATCAGTGGGAGAGAAACATATTGATTTCTGTCGTCAGTTAGAAGAGGAATTCAAGGCCTTGGGTTTGAGGGTGGAAGTTGATGATCATAATGAGACTGTTGGTAACAAGATTAGAAAAGCAACTCAAGAAAAAATTCCCTATCTGCTCGTTATTGGTGACAAGGAAATGGAGTCGGAGAATTTAGTCATTAGAGAACGGGGCAGTCAGGATAACAAGGAAATGAAGAAGACTGATTTTGTTCATGATGTAAGCGAAAAAATTAAGTTGAAACAATAGTCTGACAAAAAGAAAAAACCCTTGGATTTTTGGTTCAAGGGTTTTTTATATTCTTATTCAATGTGAGGGTTTAAATCGCCTCTTTTGAATTTCTCCGTGGCCGAAAAGTGATTCCTCACCTTTATTTCTTCTTCTTTGTTTTTTGAGTAGAATTCTTCTTCTGTCATTCGGTTCAGCAGAATGTAGTGAGTCCCGGTAGAGTCTCCGTCGTGGGTAACGTAGTTGATAGTTCTGCTAAACGATAAATTAGCCTTTGGGTTAGTTTGTTTGTTGCCACCAAGATAATCATTTTGATTAAAGGGGTGGTGCTCTCCTGTTTCATTTTTTATATTTTTCATTTCGCCCTCCTTTTTTGTTAAAGTAGATTTTACATAGATTGATTGTACCATATTTGTTTAGTATTGTCAATGAGTAAAGGTAAAGATCAATGAAAAAGAGGCTTTTGCCTCTTTCTTTATGGATTATTTTTAATGTGCTTTTTAATTTCTGTAAATAATTAGAGCTAGATTTTTATTTGGTCTGTTAATGTTCCCAAGTATTTCCTCAAATACCTCCCAATTAATAATCTCTAACGGCTCGCGTTTTTTCCTAACGTCTTCTAAGAATGATTCCTCTATTGTTGACTTTTTGTAATTAGCTACATCTTCGGAAATTGTTTCCCGAGAAATTTTTTTGGCTTTGTTTCTGTCGTAGGTTTCCATGGCACATAGATTTTTAAATAACTAATTATAGCTTATCATTTTATGGTTTTGTCGTCAACTTTTTTTATTTTGGGATTTATATTATACTGGTGGTATTATGATTAAATCCAAACTAGAACTACTGGCTCCGGCCGGTAATTTAGCTAAAATGAAGACAGCTTTGGCCTATGGCGCTGATGCGGTTTATTTAGGTATTCCGGAGTTTTCTCTTCGGGTCAGAATCAATGATTTTGATTTCAAGGGGGTGGGGCAGGCCATTTCTTATGCTCATGTTCTCAAAAAGCGGGTTTATGTCACTATCAACATTTTTGCTCATGAGAGACATATCAAACTCTTGCCGGGTTGGCTGAAGAAGTTAAACAAATTAAAGCCCGATGGAATTATTTTGTCTGACCCTGGGGTATTGGAGCTCGTTAAAAAATATCTACCCAAAGTAATTATTCATCTTTCCACTCAGGCTAATTGTACTAATGGAGCGGCGGTCAAGTTCTGGTATAAGCAGGGAGTACGTCGGATTATTTTGGGTCGGGAAGTGACCCTCAAAGAGATTAAGGCGATCCATAAGGATTGTCCGAAAATGGAGCTCGAGTATTTTGTCCATGGCGCCATGTGTATGGCCTATTCCGGGCGCTGTTTTTTGAGCAAGGATATGATGGGACGCAGTGCTAATCTGGGGGATTGTTCTCAGCCTTGTCGCTTTGAATATGAAGTTTTTATTAAACCCCAGGGTCACAGCGAAGTGCTGGAATTAGTAGAAGAACCTCATGGTACCTATTTGTTAAATTCCAAGGATCTTTGTTTGCTGGAGTATTTGCCGGAGTTGATTAAGGCCGGTGTCACTAGTTTCAAGATTGAAGGTCGGGCTAAAAGCGTCTATTATTTAGCCAATATTGTGGGGATTTATCGGATAGCCCTAAATAACCCGAAAAAGATTGCTGGTTTGGTTCCGGAGTTGAACACAAAAGTTACTCACCGAGGCTATACCACTGGTTTTCTAATGGGTGATAAGGCGGAGCAAAATACCGCCAATTCTCATAATACCCCTGATTGGGAGTTTTGTGGTCAGGTGATAAAAAGCGACCAGAAAAAGGGAGTCTTGGTTCAGGTTCATAATGCCATTAAGGTGGGTGATGAATTGGAGATTATTTTACCATTTTATGATATAATCAAGTTTAAAGCGGAAAAAATGATTGATCTAAAGAGTGGCGAGGAATTGCTTGAAGCTCATGGTGGCGGTGGTGGTCAAAAAGTTTATCTAAACAATATTGGTCGGAAAGATATTCCAGTTCTAGCGGTGCTGCGCCGCCGAGTTAAATAATTTTATTATGATTTCCTATTTAAAGGGCAACATTATCTATAAGAACAATAGCTACTTAATCCTGGATGTTTCGGGCGTGGGTTATGGTATTTATTTAAGCGAGAAACTTTTACAAGAAGCTCGAGTTAATACTGAGGAGGCTTTTTATATCTATCAACAAGTGCGAGAGAATGCTTTGAATTTATATGGTTTTCGGGCGGCAGCAGATTTGGAATTATTTGAAATGCTATTATCAGTTTCGGGCGTTGGTCCTAAATCGGCACTGGGTGTTTTGTCAGTAGCTACTTCGCAGGAGGTCATTCAGTCTATTGCTCGGGGTGATTCATTACTTCTGACTAAAGTTTCTGGTATTGGTCAAAAAACCGCCGAACGATTGGTTTTAGAGCTGAAAAACAAGATAGCTAAACTAGGCGGCCAGTCTTTAAATGATACTTATTCGGCCTCATCTGGCAGTGATGAGATTGATGCTCTGATAGCTTTGGGTTATTCATTGCTCGAGGCCCGGGAGGCTTTAAGGTCAATTTCTCCTAGTATTATTGATAGTGGGGCTCGAATTAAGGAGGCCTTGAAAAATATGAGGAAATAAGGTAGCTTATATCTATGAAACAATCACAATTATTTACTAAAACAACTAAAGAGACCCCTAAAGATGAGACTAGTTTTAATGCTCAAATTTTGATTCGAGCCGGCTTTATTGATAAAGTGGGGGCGGGAATGTATAATTTTTTGCCTTTAGGACTAAGAGTTTTAAATAAAATTAATAATATTGTCCGAGAAGAGATGGCGACAGTTTCCGGTCAAGAGGTTCTGATGACCGCCTTAACCCCAAAAGAAGTTTGGCAGGCGACTGATCGTTGGGATAATTTTGATGTGCTGTTTAAATTAACTGGAAATGATGATAAGGAATATGCGCTGGGAGCAACTCATGAAGAGATTGTGACACCACTGGCTAAAAAGTTTTTATGTTCCTACAAGGAAATGCCAAAATCTATTTTTCAGATTCAAGTAAAATTTAGAAATGAAAAAAGAGCTAAGGCTGGTTTGTTGCGCGGTCGGGAATTTATCATGAAGGATATGTATTCCTTTCACACTGATCAGGCTGATTTAGATGAATATTATGAAACAGTTAAGGCTGCCTATTTCAGAATTTATGAACGTCTGGGACTAAAAGATTTAACCTATCTGACCTATTCTTCGGGCGGGGCTTTTTCTAAATTTTCTCATGAATTTCAAACCTTAACTGAAGCCGGTGAAGACCATGTTTATATTTGTCCCGATTGCCAGGTGGCCGTTAATCGAGAAATTATTGCCGAACATAATTTTTGTCCAGTTTGTAAGCGAGCTGATTTGACTGAGGCCAAGGCGATTGAGGTTGGTAATATTTTTAAATTAGGAACTAAGTTCTCCAGTGCTTTTGATATGAAATATATGGATCAGAATGGCGATTCGCAGGAGGTGATTATGGGGTGTTATGGGATGGGTCCGAGCCGAATAATGGGAACAATAGTGGAGGTTTTTAATGATGAACGAGGAATTATTTGGCCGGAGAGTATTGCGCCTTTTAAGATTCATTTATTGTCACTGAAAGAGAATAAAGCCGCTACTGCTATTTATCAAGAATTAATTAATAATAATATTGAAGTTTTGTTTGACGATCGAGAAGATGTTGGGGCTGGGGCTAAGTTTGCCGATGCTGACTTAATCGGTTGTCCTTATCGTTTAGTAGTCTCCAGCAAAACCCTAGAGCGGGGCGGAGTTGAACTTAAAGCTCGCACCAGTGATCAAATGGAGATTATCCCACTGGATCAAATCATTAATCAATTTAAACGTTAATTATGTTTGGTGGATTACTCGCAAAATTCAGTCGTTTTGGTCATGACTTAGGAGTAGACTTAGGAACTAAGAACACTCTGGTTTATGTTGATAAAAAAGGTATTATTATTAATGAGCCTTCGGTCGTGGCTATTAATAGTCGCACGACAGAAATTTTAGAAATTGGGCGGGAGGCTAAAAAAATGGTGGGTAAAACCCCAAGTCACATCCAAACCATTAAACCATTAATTGATGGTGTTATTTCTGACTTTGAAGTAACGGAAAAGATGTTGAAATATTTTATTAAAAAAGTTCATAGTGAAAATTTTTCTTTGTTACCTCGTCCTCGGGTAATTATCGGTATCCCTCTCGACATTACCGAAGTAGAGAAGAAAGCCGTGGAAGATGCGGCTAAATCAGCTGGCGCCCGTAAGGTTTATTTAGTGGAAGAAGTTATGGCCTCAGCTATTGGAGCTCGTCTACCAGTGCTCGATGCGACCGCTAGCATGGTGGTTGATATTGGCGGTGGCACAACCGATATCGCCGTTATTTCTTTGGGCGGTGTGGTGTCTTATAAATCACTACGGTTTGCCGGCAATGAATTTGATAATAATATTATTGATTATATTCGGGAAGAATTTAATCTGTTAATTGGTGAACAATTGGCCGAGAAGATTAAGATTCAAATTGGTTCGGTGGTGCCTTTTTTGGAGAAGCGAGAAATAGAAGTGCGCGGTCGGGATCTAATTAATGGCTTACCTAAGTCTATTATGGTTAGTGATGATCAGATTAGAGAAGCTTTGAGTCGAACAGTTAATAAGATGGTTGATAATATTAAGTTAACTTTAGAGTCTACTCCACCAGAGCTAGTCTCTGATGTTTATGAAAGCGGTATTTATTTAACTGGTGGCGGCGCCTTGCTTTATGGTTTAGCTGATTTAATCTCGGCCGCCGCTAAAATTCCGGTAGTGGTGGTTGACGATCCTTTGACTTGTATGGCCCGGGGTACTGGATTTTTATTTGCTGATGAAAAACTTTTAGCAAAGGTCATGGTTTTGCCCAATATAATGTAATATGTTTAAGAATCGAATAAAACAGCATATCAAAATAATAGTAGTTGCTGGACTACTTATTTTTTTGCATTTTATCGGTGCTTTGGGGACAATAGAGCGCTTGATTGTTAATATTAGTCAGCCAATTTTTACTAAATTCCATAATTTAGGATCGACTTGGAAGCAAAGTTCTGGTGGTGAAGTTTCAGTTGATGATTTAAAATCTAGAATTAATTATTTAGAGGGTCAGATGAGCACCTTGGTGGTAGAAAATGCTCGGCTCAAAGACTTAGAAAATGAAAATCAGAAGTTGCGAGAATATCTCAATTTTTTTAATCAAAAACAGTTTAATTATATTTTGGCTAATGTGACGGCTCAAGAAAACTTTTTGGACTCAGTCAAATATGGTCAGAATATTATTATCAATAAAGGTAAAAATGATAAATTAATCCCGGGTTTAGCGGTAATTAATGGTCAGGGGGTATTGGTGGGCAAAGTCTTGGAGGTTAAAGAAAATTCGGCTCGAGTTTGTTTATTGGTTAATAATTCTTGTAAATTGGCAGTTAGTGTTTTAAATCAAAATCGCACAATTGGAGTGACCGAAGGTGATCTTGGATTGACTGTTAAAATTAATTTTGTTGGTCAAACCGAGAAGATTAATCAGGGTGATATTGTGGTAACTTCTGGTTTGGAGAAAGATATTCCAGCCGGGTTAGTTTTGGGGCGTGTCAGTCAGATTAATAACAATGAAAATGATGTCTGGCAGAATATTAATGTCGAGCCATTGGTTAATTTTGATAATTTGAAAGTGGTATCAATAGTTTTACCTTAGTTTAATTGTATGAAAAGATATTTTATAGTTATTTTGTTGGTATTAGTTTTATTTTTGGTGGCCTTTTTACAATTGGCCCTAGTAAACTCTGCCCCCTATTTTTTTAGTCGAATTAATTTAATTCTCTTGGTTTTAATTCTAGCTCTGTTTTTCTTTGATTTTAAAAAGGTAATTTTGGGGGCTTTGGCGCTGGGTTTATTAATTGATATTTTTTCTTTTAGGTTGTTTGGTTGTTATACTTTATCCCTTTTTTTGGTGGTAATTTTAGCTGATTTTTTGCTGGCTAATTGGTTTACTAATCATTCCGCTTATTCTTTTTTGGCTCTGACATTTTTTGCTACTTTGTTTTATAATCTGGAGCTTTATAACTTCTTTTACTTAAGTAATTTTCTATCAGAACAGCATTTTTTCTTGGGGCAAGCTAATTTTTGGCGCGGATTAGGATTAGAGCTATTTTGGAGCCTGGGAATTATCTTTTTATTCTTCTGGCTGATGAATTTGACTACGACCAGGTTAAAGCCGATTTTCTTGGATAAACGTTAGGATTGTGCTATAATTTTAGGGAATTATTTAAATATTTATGAAATACGACGTTATTACTATTGGTGGTGGCACAGAAGATTTTTCTTTTTATACCCATGCTGGATTGGTTCTGCGGAGTAAAAAGGACGTCTTACACCAAAAGCTAATTGCCTTTGAATATGGGGCTAAAATTGGAATTGACCGAGTTTATTCCACTTTTGGTGGTGGAGCGGCTAATACCGCCGTTAATTTAAGCGGCTTGGGGTTTAAAACGGCCGCTGTTTTATGCGTTGGCGGTGATGAGCGGGGACGAAATGTTGTGGACAATTTAAAGCAGTGTAAGGTGGCCACAGATTTAGTAGAAATAGCTAAAAATAACACCACCGGTTTTTCCTTTATTGTGATTAATAAAAGTAACGAACGAATTATTTTCTCTCATCGAGGGGCCAATACTGAACTGAGAATCAGAGCCAAAATTTTGGCGGCTTTAAAACAGTCTAAATGGGTTTATATCGCTTCTTTGTCGGGGCTCTATTGGCAAGAAGACTTGAGGGATATATTTTCGGTGGCTCGGGCTAAGAAAGTTTGGAACCCAGGTGAAGCCCAGTTGTCCGGTGGTCTTAAAAAGATTTCTAAGTTTTTAAAACAAACCGATGTTTTTTGTGTTAATCGGGAAGAAGCGATTGAATTGGTCTTAAGTACGGGTAAATATCGGGCCAATGATTTTAAGTTTTTAAATAACATTAAAAATTTATTAAAGATCATTAAGTCTTTCGGTCCCCTAATGGTTGTTATAACTAGCGGTAAAAAGGGGGCAGATTTTTATGATGGCTTTAGTTTTTATCATCAAAATATTATTAGTAACCAAAAACGTTTAGATGCGACTGGGGTAGGCGACGCTTTTCATTCTTCCTTTTTAGCGGGGATAGAGTTGTATAATGGTGATATTAAGCGGGCGATGCTCTTGGGAGTTTATAATACGGCGGCCGTAGTTTCGGGAATTGGAGCCCAAAATGGCCTATTACTTAAGTCAGATTTAAAAAAATATAAAATTTAATATTATGATTACCGGTGTGATACTTAAAAAATTACAAAAATTTACGGATGAGCGCGGTTGGTTAACTGAAGCTTATCGTCAAGATCAGGATCATTATCAACCAGCCATGTCCTACCTTAGTTACACTAAAAACGGTGTAGTCCGTGGTCCGCATGAACATGTTAGTCAGAGTGACCTATTTATTTTTGCTGGTCCAGGCGATTTTGAACTCCATTTATGGGATAGACGAGCAGGTTCAGATACTAAGGGTGAATATCGAAAAATTGTGGTGGGAGAATCTAACCCTTGCACCGTGATTGTTCCCCCGGGAGTAGTCCATGGTTATAAATGTCTTTCCAGTGCTGGTTCTTGGTCGATTAATTTACCGGATAAATTGTATAAAGGCGTTGATAAGGCGGAAGAAATTGATGAAATTCGCTGGGAAATTGACCCCGCTTCGCCTTATAAAATTGTTTAATATTATGGCTTGTATTTTTTGTAAAATAATTAATGGTGAGATTCCGGCCCAAGTAGTTTATGAAGATGACTCCACTATGGCTTTCCTGGATATTAATCCTCATAGTTTTGGCCACACCTTGGTTATGCCCAAAAAACATTTTGTTAATTTCGAAGATACTCCCGGAGATGTTTTAGCAGCTACTATGATGACTGTTAAGAAGGTGGGGCGGAGCCTAAAAGATAATTTGGGAGTGTCGGGCTATAATGTCTATGAAAACAATGATCCGGTGGCTGGTCAGATTATTCCGCATCTTCATTTTCATGTTATTCCACGACACGAAAATGATGGCCTAGAATTTTGGCCCCAATTAAAATATGGGGTAGGGGAGGCCGAAGCTATCCTAAGTAAAATTAAAATTAATTAAACAACATAACAATAAAATTTAAATTTATGTCTAAAAAAATTTTTATCATTGAAGACGAAGAAGGAATATTATATGGTCTCCAAGATCATTTTACTTCCGATGGTTATGACGTGGAGATTAGTGCGGCTGATGAAGAACTTGAAGACTTATTAGCTCGAGTTAAGAAGACTAAAGCGGACTATGTTATTTTGGATTTAGTTTTGCCTAAATTAGATGGTTTGGAAATATTAAAGAGACTGAAGCATGATGATGAAACAGCGGATATTCAGGTCTTAATTTTTACTGATTTAAGCGATGAAGATTCACGCGCTAGAAGTATTGGTTTGGGCGCTAATTATTATTTTTTAAAGAGTGAATTGGATATTACTGAATTTGCTGATCATGTTGAAAAAATTATTGGAAACAAACAAGTTAGTGACGCCTCAGCTGAAGATGCTGAAGAAAACGATTTGGTTTTGGAGTAGTTTGATTTAGGTGGTTGACAGTATAATGGCTTTTTGTTATTATTAGAGTGTCTAACTATTATAGCTTCTAATTAATTATGAAAAGTGCTTTGACTAAATCATTAATTTGCTCGATTTTTAACGCTGGACAGATTTTGCGAGAAAGAGCCCGGGCTGAAAGCAGTTTAACCGATTGCTCTTTTTTGCATATGCATACTTTGCATTATTTGGAAGAGAACGGATCGGTTAATATGAAGGAAATTGCTAATTTTTTACATATTACTCCGCCTTCGGCCACTTCTTTGGTTAATTCTCTGGTGACCCGAGGCTTTATTACTCGAGTGGGAAACGAATCTGATAGACGGACGATTAAATTACAAATCACAGCCGCCGGAAGAACTTTGTTAAAAAATAGTTTCAAGCGAATCGTGGCTGATCTGGAGAAGCATGTCGCGCGATTGAGTGAGTCAGAACAGAAAGCTTTTAGTGCCATTTTAAATAAAATTTCTTAAAAATATTAATTAAATTTTCAATATGAAAAAAAAGTGGATAATAATTATAGCCGGAGTAATAATTGTTGGCATTGGACTATTATTATGGCGAAACAGTCGCCAACCGCAAGCCGAATACACTACCGTAGAATTAAAGCGGGGTAAATTAGTCCAGACGGTTAGTGAAGTGGGAACGGTTAAGGCCCAAAAAGAATTGGAACTTAATTTTCCGCAAATAGGGAAGTTGAGTAAAAAGGCTGTTAAGGTTGGTGATTTGGTTAAAAAAGATCAGCTTTTAGCGGAACTCGATCAAAGCTCACTTTTAATTAAGCAACAAGAAGTCCTATCATCTTTGAATGTAGCTCGAGCTAATTTAAGTAAGCTTTTGGCTGGTTCAACTGCTAGCGAAATAGCCGTTTATGAAGCTCAGGCTAACTCAGCTCGGATTTCTTATCTAGCGGCGCAGGAGGATTACAGCAAAACTCAGGATAGTGTGGCTGAAAATACCGCTCAGGCTCAAAAAAATTATCTGACCTGCAATCTCCTAGCCCACTAGTTAATACTTATCAGCAGTCGATTAATAATAATCGGAGTAGTTTATTGACGACAATCGAGGCTAGGTTTACTGCTGCGGGTGTCGCCCTGGATTATGCTGATCGGATTTTAAGCGACAACGACATTAAAAACTTTTTGAGTATTAAAAATACCTCCTACTTATATAACGCTAATAATTATTATGCCCAGTCTTTGGTGTTAGAACCATTGGCCGCAGCTGATTTAGCTCTGGCTCGAAGTAATTCTAGCGATGCTAATTTGAATAAAGGAGTAGTTAGTTCTCTAACTTATTTAAATGCTACTTTTCAAACCATGAGTAATCTTTTTAGCGTGCTAGAGGATTCTATTATTACCTCGGTTCTAACCCAAACGGCCCTGGATACTTTTAAAACCAATGTTAATAATCATATTGGAATAATTAACGCTGGGATTTCGGCTGTGCAAACCGCCGATCATGCTCTTAAGATTTCGGTCGTTGGCTTATCGGATGCTATTAACACAGCTCAGAACGCTTTAAATTCAGCTCAGATTAGTGGTCGACAGCAATTAGCTTCCGCTCAATCTCGGGTAGATACTAGTCGTGAGGCGGGGGATGTAGCGCAAAAACAATTGGCTCGTATTAAAACCTCGGCTCGGATTGAAGACGTTGCCTTGTCTAAGGCTCAGGTGTCTCAGGCTGAGGCCAATTTAGATTTAATCAAAAAACAAGTGGCTGATAATATAATTTTAGCGCCAATGGATGGTCAAATCACTAAGATTAATTATGAAATTGGTGAACAGGTTAACTCGGCCAAGGCCGTGGTTGTTATGTTAACAGAAAATAATTTTGAAGTTGAGGTGGATATTTCCGAGTCGGATATTTTTAAGGTTAAAGTTAACGACTCAGTGGCAGTGACCTTTGATGCTTTTGGGGAGAACCGTAAGTTTCAGGGAGTGGTTTATTTCATCGAACCAGCTTCAACCGCTATTCAGGACGTAATTTATTATAAGGTTAAAATTAGATTAACTGATGACCCCACTACTTTAGCAGATATCAAATCCGGCATGACGGCTAATGTGGTAATTACTACTAACAGCAAGGATAATGTTTTGGCAGCACCTTCTCGGGCAATTCTAGAAAAAACTGGCGATGGTAAGTTTGTTCGAGTCTTGCGGGCTAAAAATCAGCTGGAAGAAATTCCAGTAACTGTTGGCTTGAGCGGTAATGAGGGCATGATAGAGGTAATTTCCGATCAATTAAAGGAGGGCGATGCTGTTGTTACTTTTGTTAAAAAAGGTCAATAAAATTATGTTGATTTCCGTCCGTGACTTGAGAAAAGAATATGTCAGTGGTGACGTGGTGACCAAAGTTCTCCATGGTCTGTCTTTTGATATTGCTAAAGGAGAATTTGTTTCTATTATGGGGCCGTCTGGATCAGGTAAGAGTACTCTGATGCACATCATGGGTCTTTTAGATCGGGCTTCAACAGGAAAGTATTTATTAGAAGATAAAGATGTGACCTCATTAAATGATAATCAATTAGCTCAGTTTCGTAATGATAAAATTGGGTTTGTGTTTCAAGCCTTTAATCTCTTGCCGCGCACCACTGTTCTGGAAAACGTAAAGCTGCCACTAATCTATTCTGACCATAGTCATAATGCCGATGCTCGAGCTAAAGAGGTTTTGGAGAGTGTGGGCTTGGGGCATCGGTTGCATTATTATACCAACCAAATTTCTGGTGGTGAAAAACAACGAGTGGCTATCGCGCGAGCGCTGGTCAACGAACCATCGGTGATTTTTGCTGACGAACCGACCGGTAATTTAGATTCTAAATCTGGTATCCAGATTATGGGTATTCTGCAACGGCTCAATGACGCCGGTAATACTATTATTTTAGTGACTCATGAAACTTATACCGCCAAACACGCGAAACGAATTTTACGGATCAAGGATGGTTTGATAGTGGGCGATGAGCTGGTGGCTAATCGTCGTTTTGCTCAAGATGGCGATGTCTTAAAATAATTATATGGTTTTCCCAATCAGAGAATCAATCAGGATTTCTATTAAAGCGCTTCTGGCTAATAAAGGCCGAAGCTTTTTAACTATGTTGGGGATTATTATTGGAGTGGGGGCAGTAGTTTTGATAATCTCTCTGGGCTCAGGTGCCCAGAGTTTAATATTAGATCAGATCAAGAGTACGGGGAGTAATTTAGTTGGCATTTTACCAGGTAAATCAGAGTCCAGTGGTCCACCAGCTACGGCGATGGGGGTAGTGATTACCACTTTGGTTGATGATGATATGACCGCCATCGAAAAATTGCCCCATGTGGTGGCAGCGGCTGGCTACTCTCGATCTCTGGCCACCGCTACTTGGCGTGATGTTAGCTATGAGGCTAACATTGATGGTACTTCGGCTGGTTATTTAGATACTGAGGGGGGTGAAATATTACAGGGTCGTTTCTTTACCGCTGATGAAGATAAAAATATGGCCAGGGTAGTAGTTCTAGGTGCGACTGTCAAACAGGAACTGTTTGGTGACTCGGATGCGGTGGGTAGACAGATAAAAATTAAGAAACAAATTTTTGAAGTGGTCGGGGTTATGGCTAAAAGGGGTAAAGTCTTGTTTGTGGACTATGATGATCAAATTCATATACCTTTGCACACTACGCAAAAACTAATTAGCGGTGTTAATTATCTAAGTTTTATTAGAGTTAAGGTGGACAATGAAGCCAATGTAACCGAAGTAATGTCTTCGGTTGTGGCTCTATTACGCGATCGGCATGAGATCACTGATTTAACTGGAACTAATGATGACTTTTCGGTGCGAAGTATGGCTCAGGCCCTCGATATGATTACTACTATCACCAATGCTTTGCGCTATTTCTTGATCGCCATGGCGGCTATTTCTTTAATTGTGGGTGGAATTGGTATTATGAATATTATGCTGATTAGTGTTAATGAAAGAACTCGGGAGATTGGTTTACGCAAAGCGGTAGGAGCTAATAATAATAATATTATTTCCCAATTTATTTTAGAAGCTATATCGCTCACTTTGATTGGTGGTACCATCGGAGTTATTTTTGGCATAATTTTATCCTGGCTAATATATTTAGTGGTTAATAGTTTGGGTTATAATTACCAGCTGGTAATTACTTTTTCTTCGGTACTTTTAGCCTTGTCAGTGTCCACTTTAATCGGTTTAATTTTTGGAATTTATCCGGCGCGCAAAGCGAGTCGTTTGGAGCCGGTAGAAGCTTTAAGCTATGAATAATTTTATCACTTCTATTCGTATTTCATTGCAATCAATGGTGTCTAATAAATCTCGGACATTATTGACGGTTTTAGGTATTGCAATTGGTATCGCCAGTGTGATTATCGTTTATTCTGCCGGCGAGGGAATTAGGGGATTGTTAGTAGATCAATTACAATCTTTTGGCACGGACATTATTCAGACTGAAGTGCGAGTTCCAACTAATAAAAAAGGTAGTTCGGGCGAAACTGACAGTGCGATGGCTATTGCCTCCAGCGTTCAGGTTACCTCTATGACCTTAAAGGACGTGGAAGATGTAAAAAAATTATCAAATATTAGTGGTGGCTATGGCGCCATCTTGAGTCAAGAAAAAGTGAGTTATGGTAATGAAGCGCGTAAGGCTTTTATTTTTGGCGTCAGTGCTGATTATGCTCAGATTGATAGAACTGAAATTGCTTTGGGAAATTTTTTTTCGGACGAAGATGATAAGGCTTTAGCTCAGGTGGTAGTTTTGGGAAGCAAAATGAAAGACAAACTTTTTGGTGATTAATGATCCCATTGGAAAATCTATTACTCTGCGAAAATCAAAGTTTAAGGTTATTGGTGTCGCTAAAACTAAGGGAGCTACCATGGGCATGGACTTTGACGATTATATTTATGTTCCCGTGAGAACTTTGCAGAAGCGCATTATGGGTATCGATTATTTGATGTATATGGTGCATCAGTTTAGAAGTGCTAGTGTTGTAGCTGATACCGCCGAAGAGATTAAATATGTCTTGCGCACTAATCATGATATTACTGATCATTCCAAGGATGATTTTCGGGTCTCTACCATGGAGGACATGATGAAAACTCTAACTTGACACAGGAGAAAATAACTGATAAAATAGAAAGCAGTGGCCAGAATAAAATTTGGAAAAATGATCCAATTTTTAGTCGAGGCGGTGCTCATCACTATGGTGGGGGCAATTTTGGGTATTATCGCTGGCATCTTGTTGTCTTGGTTGATTAGTGTGGGGGCCAATGCCGCTGGCTTTCATTGGATATTTTCTATTCCCCTTAAAGCTTTTGTCGTTTCGTTGATTTTTGCCTTTGCTTGTGGTATATTTTTTGGAGTTTATCCGGCTAAGAGAGCGGCCAGGCTGGATCCGATTGAGGCTCTTCGGAAAGAATAATTTATTTATTAATATAATTAATTACAAAAACTATGCCTGGATTTATTGTTTTGTTAATTATCGTCGGAGTTTTTATCCTATCGAGTTTGAAACAGATTAATCAATATGAGCGCGGTGTCAAATTTACCATGGGAAGATTTTCCAGTATTATGAATCCTGGTTGGAAAATATTGATTCCGGTGTTTCAAAGTTTCCAAAAAGTAGATATGCGTATCAAGGCGGTTGACGTGCCAGATCAAAGAGCTATTACCAAGGACAATGTGCCAGTGACGGTTAATGCCGTAATCTATTACAAGATTTCTGATCCAGCTAAGGCGATTATCGAGGTGGAGAATTTCTATTATGCCATTTCTCAGTATGCTCAAACTACGATGAGAAATATTGTGGGTGAAGTGACTTTAGATGAACTGTTGTCACAACGTGACAAGATCGCCGATCGGATTAGAGAGATTGTCGACAAGGAAACTTTTGATTGGGGTCTTAAGGTTAACAATGTGGAATTGAAAGATGTATCTTTGCCAGAATTAATGGAGCGCACTATTGCTAAGCAGGCCGAGGCAGAGAGGGAGAAGCGAGCGGTGATTATTAATTCTGAAGGTGAAGTAGCCGCTTCGGAAAACATTGCTAAGGCGGCTGGGATTTTAGCAGCTTCAACTGGAGCTCTTCATCTTAGAACTTTGCAGTCAATTAATGACTTATCATCTGATCAATCCAATACTGTGGTGTTTGTAACTCCAGTGGAGGTTCTGAAGGCTTTCGAGGGATTCGCCAAGAAGATGGAGAAGTAAGCTTTAATATTTGAGATATTTAAAAGAGACTAGCCAAAACTAGTCTCTTTTGTTAAAATAATAATGCTTTTTATTAATGATAAAAATATGGAAAATTTAATTATATCATGGGGAGATCCATCTTGGGAAAAAATTATTGATTTTACTGAAATAAATCAAGATGGCGTTAGTTTGGATGAATTATTGTCTGGGCTTTGAGGTGGGTCTCGTGAAACAATGTATCGTTTATTAGGCCTAAATACATAGGTCTTTTTTAATATCGCTTTTATTGACTATTTGGTGGTTATGAGCTAATATTGTCATATCTTATAAAGAAAACTATATGTTTATTAAGCGAATTGGAATCGATTTAGGAACAACCTATACTCTAGTTTATCTCCCCAAACGAGGCGTTGTGATCAACGAACCCAGTGTGGTGGCAGTTTCGGTTGATGATCGAAAGATTTTAGCGGTTGGTAATGAAGCAAAAGACATGTTAGGTCGGACTCCAGATACTATTGTCGCCTTACGTCCCCTGAAGGACGGAGTGATTGCGGATTACAAAACGACCGAAGCTATGATTCGTTATTTTATTAATAAAACTCTGGGAGGGCTAAGAATTTTTCGTCCGGAAGTTATGGTGGCGGTGCCAGCTGGTATTTCCTCGACTGAGAGAAGGGCGGTGATTGAAGCGACACTAGCGGCGGGGGCTAAAGCGGCTTATATTATCAAAGAGCCGGTAGCGGCGGCAATTGGAGCTGATATTCCAATTAGTTCCGCGGCGGGTCATATGATTGTGGATATTGGTGGCGGGACAGCCGAGATGGCCGTTATTTCTTTGGGTGGCGTTGTGGCCTCAACTTCCGTCCGAGTTGGAGGTAATAAGTTTGATATGGCGATTTTAGAATATATTAAAAAGAAACATAATTTAGTGATTGGCGAGAGGACAGCGGAAGAGATCAAGATTAAAGTTGGTTCCGCTCTATTTTTATCAGATGAGGAAAAGCTCAGTATGGAAATTAATGGTCGCGATTCGGTTAATGGCTTACCGCGGACTATTACTATTACCAGTGATGATGTGACCGAAGCAATTCAGGGAGAGCTGGAAGAAATTTTAAATGCCACTAAGAGAATTCTACAAGAAACTCCGCCGGAATTAGTAGCCGATATTATTGATAAAGGGATTGTGATTTCTGGTGGCAGTGCACTACTACGCAACATTGATCAACTATTCTCTCGAGCGATTGGTGTTTCAGCTTATATTGCTGATGACCCATTGCTGTGTGTAGCCAAAGGAACCGGTATTGCCTTGGATAATTTAGACTCCTACAAGCGCAGTATTTTGGCAGCTAAGTAATTATATGACTATTGGCATTGATGCCTCCAGAGCTAATCGAACCTACAAGACGGGGACTGAATGGTATTCCTATTATTTGATTAAGAATATGGCTGAAATTGATTCTGAAAATCAATATTGGCTCTATTCCGATCAACCATTTGGGGCTGATTTACAGGAAATTATCGATCGCCATCCTAATTTTACCGGCAAGGTTTTACGTTGGCCTTGGCAGTATTTCTGGACTCTCGGTCGGCTAAGTATCGAAATGATTTGGCATCGGCCTCAAGTTTTGTTTGTGCCCGCTCATTCCATTCCGTTTTTTCGACCCCGCCGGACTATTACCACTATCCATGATATCGCCTTCAAAAAAGAAGGGGCAGTTTATACTGAACAAACAGTGGACAGAGGTAATCATTTCCTGCGGTTTATCATTGTTTTTATTATCAAGCATGTTCTGTTCATGACTGGACGAGGTTTCAAATATGATTCGACGGCTTACTTAGATTGGTCGACTCGTTATGCTCTCCATCACGCCAAAAAAGTAATTACCGTTTCTCATAATACTAAAAAAGAAATTGTTAGTGTTTACAAGGCTGATCCGAAAAAGATTGTAGTTATTCATAATGGCTATGACGATTCTTTTTATAAAAAGATTGATAATCGAGTTGAAGTGGATCAGGTCTTAGATAAATATGGTTTGAACTTTCCTTATTTACTCTCTGTGGGCCGTTTGGAAAAGAAAAAAAACATTCCCATGTTGATTGAGGCCCTAGCCCTCCTCAAAGAAAATCATCCGGAGATAAAAACTAAATTGGTTTTGATTGGACATGCCGGTTATGGCTACGATGAAATTAAATATATTATTGAGGAATATGATTTAAATTCCGAGGTGATTATGTTGGGCTGGGTAGCCGAAGCTGATCTCCCTGGAATTTATAACGGGGCTACCGCTTTTGTCTTCCCGTCGCGACACGAAGGTTTTGGTATTCCAGTGATGCAGGCTCTGGCTTGTGGTTTACCGACAGCCGTCTCTGATATTCCGGTGCTCCGAGAGGTAGCCGGGGAGGCAGCGATTTATTTTAATAAAGATAATAAGGAAGATATCACGGAAAAGTTAAAAACTATCTTGACTGACGCCGGTTTGCGTACTAAATTGTCTCAGTCAGGACTAACACGAGCGGCCGATTTTAGCTGGAGAAAGTGCGCTGTCGAAACTTTACGGGAAATTAAAAGTCTATAAATAATTATTGTTAGGACTGAAAAATAAATGCCAGGTTTTGGGCATTTTTTTAATTTGCCTTTACTTGGCTCAATATGATAGAATGGGAGTAATATGTTTAAAAAAATCAATCAAATTTTAATATTTTTGCTTATATTAGCTACGCCACTCCAAATGGTCGGGGCGGCTTTTTTCCCTAACGACACTTATTATCACAATCAATGGTATTTGGAAAAGATTAAGGCTGATGATGCTTGGGAAAAAATCAATTCTAGTCCCAATATTGTGATCGCCATTATTGATTCTGGTATTCAAATTAGTCATCCTGATTTGGCGGAAAATATTTTTGTTAATCAGAATGAGATCGTTAATAATGGTCTTGATGATGATCATAATGGTTTTATCGACGATGTTTCTGGTTGGGATTTTGTGGCTAATGTGCCCGACCCGTCACCAAAATTTTCGGTTAGTTTTAATAGTCCTGGTGTCTCTCACGGTACTATGGTGGCGGGGATTATTGGAGCCCGGGGTAATAATGGCTTTGGTGTTGCGGGCGTGACTTGGAAGTCGAAGATCATGGCCTTAAAGGCTCTGGACGATAGTGGTAGTGGTCGCATGGGTGACGTGATTAGAGCGATAGATTATGCTATTAATAATGGAGCAGATATTATTAATTTAAGTTTTACTGCTCAGAGCTATAGTGAGGGCCTAAAAGAAGCTCTGGAGCGAGCTTATCGCGCCGGAGTGATTGTAGTAGCAGCTTCTGGCAATGATCAGAGTGCTAATCATGGTGTAAATATTGATAAGACGCCTTTCTATCCGGCTTGTTATGACGGTGATAATGGTGAAAATTTAGTAATTGGCGTGGCGGCAACTGATACCATGGATCAGAAAGCTATTTTTTCTAGTTATGGTTCTAATTGTATTGATATTTCTGCTCCAGGGGTGAGTTTTTTTGGCACTCTAACCTATAATCCAGCGGCCGGGGAAGAATACAATAAATCCTTTGGTGGTTATTGGTCTGGGACTTCGATGGCGACTCCGCTAGTCTCTGGCACCTTGGCCTTAATTAAGGAGGCTAATCCAAATTTAAGTCGGGATGAGATTACTAATATTTTGCTCCGAAGCACTGATAATATTAATAATTTTAATCCGGATTATATTGGCAAATTGGGGGTGGGCCGTTTAAATATGATGGGAGCGGTTAGTTGGGCTAAAGAAAGATTAAATGATTATTCTGGTCGTTTAATTGTTTCGCCCTATATGGCCGATTATTCTTCTAAATTTAAAAACACGGAAGAGCATCAGAATAAGGTTCAGATTTTGTCACCATCAGGCCAAGTTTTCAAAGAATTTTTATCCGATAATAATAAATATAAGGAAGGTCTGAAATTCGCCAGTGGCGACGTCACTGGTGATGGTGCTAGTGATATCGTTGTGGCTAATGGTTATTCTGGCCAGCCAGTGGTGCGCGTCTTTGATGCTAAGGGTAAAATAAAGAGTCAGTTTTTAGCCTATAATGTCAAAACTAAGTCTGGTGTTAATGTGGCCGTGGGAGATATCGATGGCGACCAGAAAAATGAAATTATTACCACTCCAGGTTTTGGGGCGGAACCGATGATCAAGATTTTTGATTATAAAGGAAAACTAAAAAAACAATTTTTAG
>Ga0210057_1002036_pt1 | contig 29616 bp, 22 predicted proteins | sample CryGeyCG2114_010_2_FD_183968 | JGI IMG/M metagenome (GOLD analysis project Ga0210057, IMG submission 183968) | Groundwater microbial communities from aquifer - Crystal Geyser CG10_big_fil_rev_8/21/14_0.10 (SPAdes) (version 2) | ecosystem: Environmental > Aquatic > Deep subsurface > Groundwater ...
TGAACCGTATTATCGGCAAGAGAAATGCCCGCAAAACGAGTCAAAACGTTATTATTCCTGACAAAGGAAAGATTGCGGGCCCCTATAAGTAAAAACGGGATCATCGCAACAAAAACAAGGCCCCCCGAAAGCGCTACTCTATATTTTAAATCCTTAATGTTGATAGCGGATAAAAGAAGCACTAAACCAAACCCCGCGATAATGCCAAGAAAAGCGCCTCTGGATCCGGTCAGAAAAAATATAATGGTTTCAAAAACAAAAACGCCCCCAAAAATCCATTTAATGACAGGGGTCTTGGTGTTAAACCACAAATATATAGTAAGAAAAATATGAAAAGACAAATAAGCGGCAACATAAAGCGGATTGCCCAAGGTTGAAATAATACGTGAACCGTCGGAATATGTTTTAACAAGACCCTTAAATTCGAGTAGCCCGTAAAAAGCGAGAAAAACACTTGCCGCTATTGAAACCCCGAACAAAATAACCCAGTCTTTACGCGAGCGAAAAACCCCGGCCAATATAAAAAAGAGCAAAAGAAGATGAAGGTGCATATATACGCCCTCCATGCGTTCGAAGTTGGACCAAAAACTATTGTCAAAATTAGCTCCGAGCAACGCTGAAATAAAAAGCAAAGAAACGAAAGTAAAGAATATGATGCTTAAGACATTCCACTTAGGCCAATATTTTTTCCCGCCACGAGCGGATCCGCTATGGTCAGAAAAATCAAGAATCAAAAGACCGACCCACGCGGCCCCCATTATCTCTACCGTAATACGAAAAAGGAAGTTTTTAAGAGTTATGAATGGAAAAAATAAATTTCCGGCGACAACCAACAGAAAAAAAGGCATTATGTAAGCCCCCGCCTTTATGGTCCAGATAAGTATTGTTTCAGCTCTCCGAGTATTCATTTTATTAAATTAAAACTATCACAAGTCTAATCCCCTGTCTAATGCTGTTTTTTAGAACTGCGACTAAACAAATATAAAGCCGCGATAATAATAACGCCAACCGCGATAACCAAACCCAAGAAGGTCGCCAAATGCTTATTTATAAAAGCGCCACCCAAATAAGCGAGAATGATCGCGAAGGGAATCTCGGCAATCAAGGTCAATATTAGATATTTGCCGAGATCATATTTAATCAAACCGAAAGCATACCCTATCTCCGCCGGAAAGGCCATCCTGAATAAAAACAGGACATAAAAATTAGTCCGCTCCGATACCGTGCTGATCCAGGAATCAAGGCGTTCGGCGGAAACAAGATAACGAACCGCGGGATAACTAAAATAATAGCCGATATAATAAGCAACCACATCACCCAAAAGCCAACCGGCCAAAAGTAGTATTATTGTATTAAACTCTCCCCACACAACAACCGATATAGGCACCAAAGGAAAACTCGTAAACGGACCCAGCATAACGGATGCGGAGTTTAGGACCAAAAAGATCAGTACGCCCAAAGCCTCGCTCTTGTTTACGTAGTATTCAAAAAAGGACACGACTGCCAAAAACTCATCGTCTGACGCGGTTGAATACCAAAATAAAAACGCGATCATGACCGCGAGTACGATAATAAAAATTATATACTTATAATGATGCAGCCTCTGCGCTATAAAATTCTTAAAACCCATAGCTTCATTTTAAAATAATAAGGGGAATATATCAAAACTTCATTAGAATATAATTAATTGGCTAAAATAAAAATAGTCCCGTAAAGGCGGGACTATTTTTTGCCAAGACTTAAGATCTGTTGATCTATTTTTGCTTAAGAGAGATGTTTAGAAATAAGCTTCGTCATTTCAAACATATTAACCGTCTCTTTGCCGTCAAATACTTTCTTTAAATTTTCGTCGGCGTTTATATTACGCTTGTTCTTCGGGTCCTGAAGGTCGTTTTTTTTGATATACTCCCAAAGCTTTTTAACAACCTCCGATCTGGGCATCGGGCCGCTTCCGACTATTACGGCGAGCTCCTGGCTAATATTCATCGGCTTCATAAAAGCAGAATTTGGTTTTGCCATATATATATTTCTTATTTTTATCTAATAATATCTATTATAGCAGAGTATTTGTGATTCGCCTACCCCCCTTCGACAAGCTCAAAAACAAGCCCCCCCTTTTTTTCTTTGATCTGGTTGAAAGTGAGGCTTAATGGACAAGAATTTTGAGCGTAACAAAAAATTTATGGCGGGGGTGGACAAGAATTTTGAGCGTAACAAAAAATTTATGGCGGGGGCGCAAGGAATCGAACCCTGACTGCTGGTTTTGGAGACCAGCGTTCTACCATTAAACCACGCCCCCTGAATCAAATTTACGAGAGTAAATTTGACCGGATAGCCATCTCCGATGTAACCAGAATGACTAATCCTTATTTCTTCGCCTCTTTATGAGTTGTATGCTTTTTGCACCACTTGCAAAATTTCTTGATTTCGATCTTCCTCTCAACCAGCTTTTTATTCTTACTGGACCAATAATTGATCCTGTTGCAAGCATTACATTTCAATTTTATTAAATTTTTTTGAGGCATATTTTTATTTTTGTTATTACCGCGAAAAACGCGGGAGCCGATGGTCGGACTTGAACCGACGACCTACTCCTTACCATGGAGTTGCTCTACCAGCTGAGCTACATCGGCAGCCGACTAATTTAATGTCATTTACCACCGAAGGTGGACCCGCCGTATCAAAACACGGCCGGCAGACATATCAAAACTCTACCATAAAATATAAACATATATCAAGAAACGGGACCCGGAATAAGCTTTAGGTGTTTTTTTGAATATTTAACGCTCTATTATTTAAAAGATCGGATATTTTTGCGTGTTCTTGCGTTTTATGCGGGATTTTAGTATATAGGGTGTATAAATAGCTTCCTTGAAAAAAGAAGGCGGGCGGGTGATTATGAACATAAAAATCGATTATTTGGATATCGGAGAGGTGTCTTTCCCTGAATTTTTAGCCATTCAGTCAAAATTGGTTGAAGAAAGAAAAAACGAATTAATCCCTGACACAATCGTAATTGGTCAATTCCAAGCGTGTTATTCGATCGGCGGAACGGTTAAAAATATTGGCGATGATTTTAAAAGCAAAACCCTCTTATCTCAAAAAAACGGTCACTGGCACTATAATGACATCCCCATCTTTCTGGCAAGCCGGGGTGGCAGGACAACCTATCACGACGAACAACAGTTCAACATTATTCCCATATTTCGCCTGGACGACCTAAGCCCCTCGTGGCTGATCGACACCATAGCAAAAATTTCGATTAATATGCTTGCCGGCCTTGGATTTAAAGCTGAAAGAAAATTATATGACAACAAATTCTCAGGCATCTCGCTTAATAATTTATACGTCGGCAATATTGGAGTTCTGATAAAATTATTTTCTGTTTCTTGTTTTGGTATATCTTTGAATATGAATGCCGATCTTAATAATTTTAACGCCATATACCCTTGCGGGTTCCGAGATCCCGGAGTGATCGTAGGCAACATCATGCCAAAAAACGATCTTTCTTCAAAAAAAGAACAGATTATTGAGACTCTAAAAAAAGAGTGCTCTCTCATTAAAAAAAATAAAAGCCCCATTTTTTAAGGGGCTCTTTTTTTTATTGAATACCAGAATAAAACTCCGGGTCTTCTATTAACTTTTTTATTGTTTTCATGTATTCCGCGGCCATTCTTCCGCCTAACATTCGATGATCAAAGCTCATTTCCAGCCTGGCTGTGGGGCTAGTTACGATAGCATTCGATCTGTCCGAAAGAGTCTTTACCGTAAGACTGTTTTTTATCTTGGTCAGTCCCACAATAACAACGTGGGGCCTATATTCTCCAATTCCGGATTTTTCGACACCAATGATCTGTAAACCACCGTCAATTCCAAACGCCCCCGGATTATTAAATACTATAGTAGAATTTCCAACGTCCCCGGGAAGAAGTCGTCCGGTGCTTAAAAATCTGTTGGTCTTTTCGGCCATTTCGCGGATGATTGCCGACAACGATTTACTATCGGCATTATTTACGACCAAAATCCTAAGGTCGTTGCCGGGATCAACCGAAAATCCCAAATTAACCGCGGAAAATTCCGACCACCTACCCTTCAAACCATTATCGGAATATCCTGAAAATGATGAATTAAAACGAGCAAATTTTCTTTCCCCTGATTCATCTTTGACATTAAGAGCCAGAAGACCTGCCCATATTACAATATGGAACGGGGAAACCTTTATTGGCCCTTGACCGGAAAGTCTTTTATTCAACTCTTCCTTGGCTTTAAAATATTCGTGAAAATCTACGTCGTCTAAATATATCGCGGCTCGCGGAATAGTATTTGATACATCAAAACGCCTGGCGCGTTCGGTGTCAAAAACATTCATTTCGCGCGCATTAACATCAGGCATGTCGCGCGACATCTCTTGCTTTACCGGAATAGGAGTCACCCCGGCATCTTTTTCTTTCACTCTTTCTTCTATAGCATGATCGGAGTTTTTGTTTTGAGAAATAAAAATCTCAAGGTCTTTTCTTGTTATCCTGCCACCCGGTCCTGTACCCCTAACTTTAGAGATATCAATTCCTTTTTCTTTTGCTATAATCTTGGCTAAAGGAGTGATGAATATTTTTCGTTCCGTGTCTGCCACAACCTCTTCTTCTAATATAGGATGCGTATCAATATCGGGCTCCGCCGCACTATTCGACTTATCGGCATCTTTTACCCGATTGTCGACCTTATCTTTTTCATTTTCTGAAACTTCGGTTTCAACATAACCCAGAGCTTCCGGCTCTTGGTCTTCTCTTGGTGTTTTTGCCGTTGAACCGGCGGGTTTTGATATTTCTACCAAAATACCGGAACACGGCGCGGCCAACTCAACACTTACTTTATTGTCATAAATTTCGACAATTACCTCATCCTTTTCCACCGAGTCGCCTACATTTTTTTTCCATTCCACAACTTGAATTTCAAAAACACTTTGACCGGAGAATACCGGATATATGGGTTGGCGTATTTTCATGGCATTATCTCTCTTACGACTCGTTCCAAATCTTTAACGAAGCTTCAACAATTTTTGCGGCATTTGGTAAATATCCCTTTTCGAGTTTTGGCGCGTGAGGAACGCAGGTGTCTTTACCAGCAACCCTGCCGACTCCGCCAAGACAATCCGGAGCATGATATACAAGCAAAGAGGCGATTTCCGCCCCAAAGCCACAATTTAAAGATGCCTCATGGGCAATAACGGCATGTCCTGTTTTGCGGAAACTTTTTAGAACGGTTTCCAGATCAAACGGCACAAGAGTTCTCGGATCTATAACTTCGGCAATAATACCGTGAGAAAGAAGAGTTTTTCTGGCCAATAGCGCCTCTTTAAGTACCGCGCCCCAAGCAATAATCGTGAAGTTTGCGTTATTGCTTTGGTGGTAAATCTTCGCCTTGCCGAAAGGAATTAAATATTCCTCGGAAGGAATTTTTCCTTTTTCGACATTAAAAAGAGTCTTATGGACATAGAACATTATAGGATTGTTATCCCTCATGGCAGTCCTAAACAGTCCCGCCAGATCATAGGGAGTCGCGGGACAGACTATTTTTAGTCCCGACATATGGCAAAACATAGCCATATTGTCTTCGGAATGAAACGGACCCGAGCCGGTTCCCCCGCCATAAGGCATCATGATAACTAAAGGCATGGCCTTTCTATTTCTCATATAGTTCCAAGCCGCGTGCTTTACGTCATCGATGGCTGTTGCTATAAAATCCGCAAACTGTATCCAAACGATAGGACGCCATCCTTGCCAGGCCATTCCGATACCCATTGCGACCTGAGCAGACTCAACTATCGGAGTATCAAAAACTCTTTCGTGGCCGAAAATATGCTCAATCGCTTTGGGAGACTTTAACGACCCGCCGTTTTCTGGATTGGTGGTTTGCATTTCCCCAAAGACTCCCCTCATACGCCAGCCGACATCCTGCCCAAATACGACTATTTTGCTGTCTCTTTTCATCTCCAAAATTAACGCTTCAGATAAAGTTTCTCTGTAAGAAAATTCCTTTTCCTGAAAAATAAGGGAAGTCGAGGGTGGTTCCGCGTGATCGGCTGTCGGAGAAAAAACATCTTCATATGTTTCGTCCCAAACGGCCTCCGGAGCTCTCGCGGCTTCATCAAAAGCCTCATCAATGTCTTTTTTTATTTCCGAAAACATTTTTCCGTAAGATTCGTTATTCAGAATACTCTTGTCAAAAATATATTTTTTGAAACGACTGATGGGATCTTTGTCCTCTTTTTTCCAAAACTCTATGTCTTCTTTAGGAACATATTTATCGGGGGCCTCGTGCTGTCCATGGGGGCCAACTCGAAAAGTCAAAAACTCTATCGCGCAAGGTCCCTTGCCCTCTATCGCCATTTTTCTGGCTCGACGAACCGCCAGATAAACCTGAATGACGTCGTTACCATCTATCCTCTCTACGCAAGAAAAACCATAAGATTTGAACCTATCCGTAAGATTTCCGGCGACTCCATCTTCTACAGGCACCGATTCTGCCCACTGATTGTTGTAACAGCAAAATATAACGGGTAACTTTTTGCCCTTACCGTCTTTGGTGCTTTCCTTAAAAAACTTCAAAACCCCGGCTAAATTCATTGATTCATGAACCCGACCGGCGGAAGAAGCCCCCTCTCCAAAGGAAGCCACCGCGACGTTTTTATATCCTTCCATCATATGGACAAAAGCTTTACCCACGGCCACACCGGCGCCGGCCCCCATAGGACTGACGAAAGTACCCACACCACGCTCATCATCATGATCGTGGCTGGTTCCGTCCATCCCGCGAGTAGGACCGTTTTTCTTTCCAAAATGGTTCAGAAATCTCCTTAAAGCTACGCGCTTAATAGGCCTCCCCAAATACATTCTAGCTCCTATATCTCTATGGGAGGAGTCCAGGGTATCTCCTTTTTCAAGCGCAAACGCCATACCGACAGAATAAGCCTCGTGTCCCGGAGCAAGATAAGCGGTTCCGACACAGTGTTTATTCGGGGACTTGATGTCCTCCGCCACCAGATCTTCAAGATATTTGGTGGCCACCATATATTTGAGCATTTCTTTCAAAGTATTATTATCCAGAGCTATATCGAGAATATTCGGCATATCAACCTCCATTCTTGGTTGTCAAAGAACACATGCTACCTATATATATCAGTCAAAAAAATCACTGTCAATAAAAACAAAGAGTATATTTTAAATCACAAAAACCAACAAAAAAAATCTTTATAATAGGGATTTTTTAATATTTATCAAAAAACAGGCCGATGGCCTATTTTTTGATATTGGTGGGTGCGTTTGTTTAACAAAATCCGAACCTATTTTTCCGCCTGAGGCGGATCCGCCTTTGGCGGAGAACAGAACTGACGCTCCGCCCCGTCGCCGCCGAATTTCGTATTTCGCTTTGCGAAATGCGCAGCCAAAGAAAAACTACTTTTTCAAACTAAAACCATTGACGATACTGTAGAATGTTTCTTTATATTCCTCCCAACTGCTTTTGGTTGTATTGAAGGACATCACCCAGACATCATCTCCCTGTCCCTTAACTATCACCATCAAAATTTTAAAATTCACTCCTTGTTGAGCCAATTCCATTTCTATGGCGTGAGCGGAACGGCCATTTATCGTCATATCCTGCTCTTTAGTGAAGACGGCATTTGAAATAGCTTGTTGCAACCCACTTTTGACGGTTTGCACATACTCACTCATACTTTTCCCCTGAAGTGTGTCGTAACTTACGGCGAAATAGCTTTTAAAATTAATCTTTTGGGCCGCCGGGTCGTTAATCTGCTCGTTGATTTTAACAGCCATTGCCGAAGCTCCTATAGCGGGCGCGGTTTGCTGCCAGCCCGCGGGGAGAACAACTTCAAAATCATTTGTTACCAGTTTGCTTTGGGACTGATCAATACTTGTTTGTTTATTGTCTTCAATGCCAGCTCCTGTTTTAACTTGGTTTTCTTCTGGCACTTTATTTTGCGTAGGGCTTTCCATAGTTTTATTTGCCGGCACATTGCTCGGATTTTCTTGCGCAGCATCTTTTGGAGGATTAATAGTTAATTTATTCTGTTTGATAAAATAAAAACCGATTAACGCTGCCAATATGATACCCAAAATAATTAAGACGATAATTATAGTTTTGTTTTTCATAGTTTTATAATTATTTAATTTTTACGATACGATTTTTTATAATTTTATAAATAAGAAGTCCTAAACACGCTAAAAAACAAACCCCGATTGTTATTATGACAAAAAATAGCCAATTTGTTTCTTGCGCGCTGTTTTTATTATAACCTACTTGCAGTGTTTGCGGCAAGCCGATGTTTTTTGCATCGGAAAAAGCGAGCAGAACGGGCATATTAGACGAAGAACCATCTGCTATTTCCATATTCGGGATAATCAAGAGGCCGGAAGCCGCTGCCGGAGTTCCGCCGTAAAATTCTTTTTGCCAAACAGTTTTTCCATTTTCTGCATCAAGGCAGGAAAATTTTTGTTCAATGGTTATACAAACTAAGCTGCCATCGGTTACCGCCCCCGCATCGCCTCCTTGACCGGATTCGTCAAAAGTTTTTTGCCATACTATTTCTCCGGTTTTTTGCTCAAGAGAAAATAAATTACCTCCCCAAGTAGTCACGAAAATTTTTCCCTTACTTAAGGTGGCTGGCGCAGAAACTCCCATAAATTTATCTCCAACAACCATATTTTTCTCCCAAATTAATTTTCCGCTGTCATAAGCCAATGCGTAAAAATATCCATTTTCTGAACCAAAATAAACAACATCGTCTGAAATGGCGGGTGTGCCGTGAACAAGATTTAGCTTTCCGGAAATAAAATCAATTTGGAATTTCCAGACAATATTTCCCGTTTCGGCATCCAGAGCAAACAAATGACTTGGAAGAACATTTGACCGACTACTTCCCTCTGTCCCAACGAATACCATCCCGTTATAGAATGCTGGCGAAGAATGAATCACTTCCGCGTCTAAAAATTTCTTCCAGACGAGTTCTCCTGTTCTTGAGTTTAAAGCGTAAAGATTGCCGGAATCGTCTCCCACAAAAATCTTATCGCCTTCAAAAAGCGGCGTAGAATGAGAAATCGGTTTTTGTGTTTGATATTTCCATAAAAAATCCCCTGTTTTTTCATCCAAGGCATAAACAAATCCTTGGTTCATGTTTTTCAACAATGAACTATTATTGAAAATCACAAGAACCTTTTCGTCTCCAGCGGCAATATTGCTAGGGTAAAGATTTTTTTCTTTATGCTGCCAAAGAAAACTACCCGTATTTAAATCAAACCCAACAACTTCTGAAGCCGAAATAAAAATTTTGTTATTATAAATTATCGGACGATTTATTTCTCGCGGGTCAATTCCTCTTTCTTTAAAATTCTTTACAGTTACCTGCCAAACGAGCTTCGGTTTTTGAGGAATGTCCGAATCTGCGTTCCCTGTTCTTGCTGAATTTCCCTGAAAAACCGGCCAATCAGACTGTCCGGCTCTGACAAGCCCAGCGAAAATAAATAAAACGGAGCACGCCAAGAAAAAAATCAGAAAACTAAGCCTTTTTGTTCTTTTATTGCCCATAGTTTTATTTTATCAATTCCTCAATCAAAACGCCTAATGCTTTGGCGATTTTCGCAACACACAAATCAAAAAACAGGCCACAGACCTGTTTTTTGATTTAGAGTGGATGCGCCAGGACTCGCCTCTTCCTTTGGTCGAGACGCTCAATTTTCTATCCACGCTTCGCGTGGAGAAAATTGGCGCCTTCGGTTCGAGTCCTACCGACGAATTTAATAAACTTAAATTAGTGCGTTTGTTTGACGAAATCCAAACCTTTTTTTCCGCCTGAGGCGAATCCCTCGGCCGTACCGGCACGGGATAGGCCGCCTTTGGCGGAGAACAGAACTGACGCTCCGCCCGCGTTAAAACTTCGGCGGACAAGTCGGGCGGGCCCCATAGCAAAACCTTCGACTTGCTACGGGGCAAGCAAAAAGCAAGAATTTTTGTTTACCCCGTAGGAAAACGACTTGCCCCGTAGCTCGCTGGAAGCGATGGTGTGGGGAGTTTCTCCTTCGGGGCCCGTCCTCGCCCCGTTAGAAAGTTGTTTTTCGAATTCACAAATGTATTTTTTTGTTCTATAAGACTTATGATGACGCAAGCTTTCTAACGGGGCTCGCTTTCCGATTCCGATTTTTCCGCCGCCAAATTTCGTGCCAGTGAAACTGGCGCGCCGCACATTAAATTTTCAAAAAATCTAAGACACCAGCGGTGGTTCGTCTTCATCTAATGGCGGGGGTCCGCCTTTATTTAAATTGGGTTTTTCCTCGTTAGATGGCAAATCCAATTTTTTTTCTTTCTTGGCCGGAAACCGATCTTCTATTATCTTTTTGGCGATTGACATAAAGCGACTTTGCTCAATGTCTTCATTTATCTCTTTGTCGGTTTTTTTATTTTCTTCAAAATCAATGTCTGCTTTCTCGGTTCTTTTTAAAATTCCCTTTTGCTCTCGCCATTCATTTAGTACCGCCGTTGGATCGCTTCCTTTATAATAAATTATTTTTGAAGGCCGCTTTTGCGGATTCTGCGCAAAATAGTTTTCCCAATACTCTCTTGATTTGACCGTATCTTTCGCTTTTAAATATAAATTTTCCTTATCCATTAAAACTTGCTTTATTTCTTTGTCAACCTTCATTTTTCGGTAATCATCATCAGCTTCATAAGCTGCATATTTTATTTCATGTAAGAACTTATAATTAAGCGCTGTATCTTGTATGGCGCGATCTTTAATACTAAATTTTTCTTCAAGAGTTTTGCGAAGTTGTTCTAAATCTTCTTGTCGTTGATGTATTTCATTTTTGCCCAGAATTTTTAAAGCTTGATCGGCAAACTCTGAAAAATTAGCCGAATCGGTTAATTTTCTTATTTCTATTACATTTCCTTCAATAATAACAGGATTATTATTGTCGTCTAATTCGTATTTCGAACCTGTCTTTGCGCCAACCTCGACTTCTTCCGGTATGAATACTAATCCAGCATCCAGATTCATTCCTTTTTCAAGATTTGCCCATATTCGCTGATCATTGTGCGATCCGGCAATATTTTCTTTGAGCTGACCTCCGAATTTCATTTGAGAAGCTACAAACGCTGAAGGAAAGGCAAAAAATACTTCATTTCCTCTTTCGCCTCCGTATATAGCGTCTGCTACTTGTTCGGTTGCGACATGTATGGCGGACCTATCGGCAAAATTATAAGGACTTCCCTTTAATGCGCCGTAACCGAGCTTTGATTCTATTCTGCTACAAGCACCTTCGCGATCTGGAGCATATCCAGCTGTTTCCATATCTTTAATAAATTGATCCAAATAATCAGAAACTAGTTTTTCTTTTGATGATTGCTGTAATTCTATACCTATGGCGGAGTGCAGCTGTTTTTTTTCAAGAATATTCTTAAAATTGTTATGAAATTCTCCTAGGCCTTGATTATGATTATCTATACAAAAATGGTCTCTTACTCCTTGTCTGGTGACGTGCGTAACCATATTTCCGGGAAAACGTTTCAAAAGCAATGCGTAATCGTCGACCGATAATGACTTTAAATTTTCTTCGTCAAAATATTTTGATATGTCCTCTTTGGTATACGGCTTTTCCGACCATTTTTGTTTTTCTTTATTATAAAAATCGAATAGCCTTTTTCTGGTTTCTTCAAATTCTTGTCGTCCACCGGTTGGTTGTTTAAGTTGTTCTTCAAAAGTTGAACTTATCCCGGAGTTTCCCTCCAGCTGACTCTTTATTTTTTTAACTTCAAAAAAATCGTCTATTTTCCCATGAAAAGATTCATCGTTGTTATATATTTCAATATTATCACGTAAATTTTCAGTTTCATTTATTATTGAATTTACTTCTTTTTTTTCAAACTGTTCATTGTCCTCGAGAAAAGCAAATTTCCTTTTTTCACGGATTTCTTGAGCCAGTCTATTTCTTTCTTCAGGCGATTCTGATTTAGAAAATTCTTTTATAAATTGTGGTTGTTCTTCAAATTTCATAAGTTTATTTTAACAATTCGCCAGACGAAATATCAAGAGCTTCAGCTAATTTTTGAATTGTCGCAAGCGTCGGGTTTCTTTTCTCGTTTTCAATCCCTCTAAATATACGCCCGATGAACTTCCAATTTTCGGGCAAATTCCCGAAAGTCAAATTATAGTGGGTGCGGTAGGACTCCGCCTCTTCCTTTGGTCGAGACGCTCAATTTTCTATCCACGCTTCGCGTGGAGAAAATTGGCGCCTTCGGTTCGAGTCCTACCGACGAATTTAATAAACTTAAATTAGTGGGTGCGGTAGGACTCGCCTCTTCCTTTGGTCGAGACGCTCAATTTTCTATCCACGCTTCGCGTGGAGAAAATTGGCGCCTTCGGTTCGAGTCCTACCGACGAATTTAATAAACTTAAATTAGTGGGTGCGGTAGGACTCGCCTCTTCCTTTGGTCGAGACGCTCAATTTTCTATCCACGCTTCGCGTGGAGAAAATTGGCGCCTTCGGTTCGAGTCCTACCGACGAATTTAATAAACTTAAATTAGTGGGTGCGGTAGGACTCGAACCTACGTAGTCAATTAAGACGTTGGGTTTACAGCCCAATGCAATTGCCGCTATGCGACGCACCCGTATTTAAAAGAATAATAAATTAACGCCTTGAAGTAAACCCCGCGCGCGCCCAGGAATAAGAAAGTTATCTTGTGGCCACTTTTTCTTTCGGTTTGACTTTAGCGCGCTTTATTTTAAAAGCCACCCCATCGGAATTTTTATCCACCACCACCTCGTCACCGGCACCCACCTCACCTGCAATAATTTTTTCGGCAAGAGGGTCCAATATCTTGCTCTGTAAAAATCTCCTCAAAGGACGCGCCCCGTAATGCGGGTCGTATCCTTCTTTTGAAAAATATTCTTTGGCGCCCGAAGTAAGCGATATCTCTATCTCTTTTAAAGCCAAACGCTTCTTAACTTCTCCTAGTTGAATTCCGAGGATCTGCTCCAGATCTTTCGGTGTAAGAGGGTTAAAAATTATAACCTCATCCAGACGGTTAAGGAATTCCGGACGGAATCTTTTTTCCAAAGCTTTGCGAATCTTCGATTTAAGTTCTTGGGAACGATCGGAGTCTTTTTCTTCAGTCGTCCCAAATCCGAGCTTCTCCATTTCCTGCACAAATTCCGACCCGACGTTTGAAGTCATTACAATGACCGTATTCTTGAAATTGACCTTGCGTCCCTTGGCGTCGGTAAGACGCCCGTTATCAAGTATCTGCAATAAAATATTAAAGACTTCGGGATGCGCTTTTTCAATCTCGTCAAAAAGTACCACCGAATAAGGCCGATGCCTTATAATTTCCGCGACCTGTCCTCCTTCTTCATACCCCACATAGCCCGGAGGAGAACCGATGAATTTGGATACCGAGTGCTGTTCCATATATTCAGACATATCCACCCGTACAAGCGCGTTTTCGTCGGTAAACATAAATTTGGCCAGAGTCTTCGCGAGTTCGGTCTTTCCTACTCCGGTTGGACCCAAAAACATAAATGAACCGATAGGACGTTCGGGATCCGCGATCCCCGCGCGTGAACGCCTCACGGCGTTCGATATTTTAGATATGGCCTCGGCCTGTCCGATAACCTGTTTTTGAAGTTCTTTTTCCATGCGCATAAGTTTTTTTGCCTCCTCCTCAAGCATTCTCGATACGGGAATGGTGGTCCACCTTGATACGATCAAAGCTATGTCTTCGGAAGTAACCTCTTCTCTTAATATTTTGCGAGAAGCCTGCAATTTTTTTAAACGCTCTTCTTCCGATCTTAATTGTCGTTCGTTCTCGGGTATGCGCGCGTAACGGATCTCCGCGACTTTGGTTAAGTCGGTTGCCCGCTCCGCCTGATCCGCCTCCAATTTGAGGCGGTCTATATCTTTCCTTAAACCATGGATGTGTGAAATAGTTTCTTTTTCGTTGGTCCATCTTAATTCGAGGCCGGAGGTCTTCTCCCGCACATCATTAATCCTTTTTTGGATCTTTTTTATTTTACTTACCGATTTATTGTCGCTTTCTTTCTTTAACGATTCCTTTTCGATCTCAAGACGCATAATCTCTCTCCTCGTAGACTCAAGCTCCTCGGGCATGCTGTCCAAATTAAGCCGAAGGGCGGAAGCCGCCTCATCCATAAGGTCAACCGCCTTATCCGGAAGAAATCTATCGGTGATATACCGGGCCGACAAATTTACCGCGGAAACAATAGAGGCATCCGTTATTCGCACGCCGTGATGAATTTCATACCGATCTTTAATTCCGCGTAAAATAGCGATGGCATCTTCGGTCGAAGGCTCATCCACCAGCACCGGCTGAAACCTTCTGGCAAGAGCCGCGTCTTTTTCTATATATTTCTGATATTCATTCAAAGTGGTTGCTCCAATCGCCCTGAGTTCTCCTCGGGCAAGCGCCGGCTTTACCATATTTGAAGCATCAATAGCCCCCTCAGCCCCTCCTGCTCCGACTATCGTATGAAGCTCATCAATAAACAAAATTATCTTTCCTTGGGCTCGTTCAATCTCGCGGATAACCGCTTTAAAACGGTCCTCAAATTCTCCTCTGTATTTGGTACCGGCAACAAGCGCTCCGATATCAAGAGATATTAATTCTTTATTCTTAAGGGATTCCGGCACGTCTTTATCGACAATGCGCTTCGCGAGACCTTCGGCAATCGCGGTTTTTCCCACTCCGGCCTCACCTATCAAAACCGGATTATTTTTTGTACGACGCGAAAGAATCTGCATTATCCTCCTAATTTCTTCATCTCGTCCGATAACCGGATCAAGCTTATCTTCGCGGGCAAGCTTGGTAAGATTTCTGGCATAGCGTTCAAGGACATGCATTTTGGATTCCGGCTCAAGATCGGTCACATGTTCGGACCCCCGTAATTCGCTGATAGTACGCGATACCATATCACGGCTTATATTAAAACGGCTCAATATCTCAAAGGCCTTACCCGGGACGTCAAAAATACCCATGAACAAATGTTCCGTTGATATATATTCGTCTTTCATGGTGCGCGCAAGACGTAAAGACGATTCAATAATCTTCCCAAATTCCGGAGTAAGGATCATCTGGATCGAAGACATCGTGGGAGTTGAGCCTCCTCCCTTTGTTTCAAGGGAATCCAAAACCGCGTCTATCATCATCCCATAATCAATGTTGAGTTTGTCCAGAATCGAAACCACCATCCCCTCTTCTTGTAAAAGCAAAGCCGCCAAGAGATGAACCGAATCAACCTGGTTTTGGGCGCGCTCAATGGCAAGCTCATGGGCTTTTCTTATGGCTTCTTGCGCTTTTATTGTGAATTGTCCGAATGGGAACATATTTTTATTTTATTATTTTTTTATTTATTAGTTATAAATTTTCCGGACGCTCGGCGAGCTTTACTTTTAATATAATTTCCTCGCCGTCGCGTAATATTTTTAATTCTATCTCGTCGCCTATTCTCCTCTGACTGATAATGCTGGCGAGCGTTTTATCGGGAGAAATAACCTCTCCGGATATCTCAAGGATAACATCTCCCTCTTTGACTCCGGCTTCAAACGCGGGAGAGTTGGGCATAACCGCCGGATAATTACCCGCTGGCATTACGAGCGCCCCGCGGTCTACGGAAAGGTTCTTTTCTTTCGCTATCTCCGCATTTATCATAGCGTACCTCACCCCAAGATAGGCATAGCGTATCTCGCCGAAATTATTTACATCAGATATGGCTTTAGAAATAAAATTTATCGGAAGAGCAAATCCTATGTTCTCGGCTCCCCGCGCTACCGCGGTGCTTATCCCTATCGCTTTGCCCGTCAGATCGAGAACCGGACCTCCTGAATTTCCGAGATTAATCGCGGCATCCGTTTGGATTACTTCGCGAAGTTCCGTGCCTGACGAGACTATTATAGTCCGCCTTAATCCCGAAACAATACCCACGGAAACCGTATTTTGAAATTCACCGAGAGCGTTGCCTATCACCACAACCGTTTCGCCAATATTTATATTATCGGAATTGCCGAGACTTATAAACGGGAAATTGTCGCCCTCTACTTTTAATACCGCGATATCCTGAGCAGGGTCCCTCGCGAGTACTTTCGCCGAAAGTTTTTTGCCATTATTCATTACGATAGTATAGTCGGCCTCAATGTCCCCAACCACATGTCTGTTGGTAATAAGCATTCCGTCTTTTGAGACAAAAAACCCCGAACCCGAAGAAACTTGAACCCTCTTTGTCTCGCCTTCTTGCGGAACCTGATATTGCAGAAAGAACTCTTCGGGAATAAAATCCTTTAACAACGGGTCGTCAAAAAAAGGATTTATAAAATATCTGTCTATGACCGGCACGTCTTTTGAGGCAACAACGCTAACTACTGCGGGCGAAACCTCGCGGACAATTTTTACAACCTGACTATCTTGAAAAATGACAGTAATTTCTTGATCCTTGGAACCTTCGGAATTATTCATATTTTCGCTTGGAGTTTCTCTGACAAATTCAACAACTTTCTGAAATGTTTCGGTCACTCTGGCCGGAGCCTGATCTATCAAAGCAACGGTGACTATCCCAGTAACAAAAGATGTTACGAAGCTCACCAGTAACACTAAAAGAACCATCTGTGTCTTTGTTAGATTTTCCATTTCCATAATTACTTTACCTTATTATAGATGAATTTTTTGATTAAGTCAACAAAAATGGCCTTAAATTGGTTAATTTCTTGAGATGTTGTATTTCTGCCAAGGGTAATCCTGATACTCGCCCGCGCCTCTTTTTCGCTTCTTCCGATAGCCCGGAGAACATGCGAAGGTTTTTGGGCGCGTCCGGCGCAGGCCGCGCCCGACGAGACGCAAACTCCTTTCTCCGATAACATAATAAGCAAAGATTCTCCATCAACGAGCGCGCCGAGACATAGGTTAATATTGTTCGCGAGTCGATTCTCCTTCGGACCGTTAAGAAAAGCCCGGGGGAAGATCTCTTCAAGCTCCCCAGAAAGCGCGGACCTCATTTCGTTTATCCGGGTCGCGCTCTCCTTATGGTCTTTTTCTCCCAAGAGCCGTACGGCTTCGGCAAACCCCGCTATAAGCGGGACATTTTCGGTAGATGAACGAAGTCCGTACTCCTGCCCGCCCCCGAAAAGAATTGGCTCAAGTTTTATCCCTTCTTTAATATATAAAGCGCCCACTCCTTTTGGCCCATAAATCTTCTGGGCCGATAGCGTCATAAGATCTACTTTCAAATTTTCCACATTCATATCAAGAAATTGAGCGGCTTGCGCGGCATCGGTATGAAAATAAAGGTCATCTCGCCCCAAATCACGAATCATGCTTCCTATCTTTGAGATGTGCTGAATAACTCCTATCTCATTATTCGCGTATCCCATCGAGACCAAAACCGTCTCCGGACGAATAGCGTTGAGAACCTGCCGGGGAGATATATACCCTTCGCCGTCCGCAACAAGATAATCCGCATCAATAACGCCTTCTTTTTCAAGCATCCTTACCGGCTCCAAAACAGATTTGTGTTCAATCGCTGAAGTAATAATATGCAATTTACCGGCGTTCGGATTTTTTTTCTTTAACCGGGATATCAATCCTCTTATTGCCAGATTGTTTGCCTCGGTCGCGGAACCGGTAAAAATTATTTCACGGGAATATTGGGCCCCCAAGAATTTCTTCAAAACATCGCGCGCGTTGTCCACCGCGATCAAGGCCTCATGCCCGCATGAATGAAGGGAACCGGGGTTCGCGAAAACACCCGACCAGTATTTCTCCATAACCGAAATAACCTCCGGGGACACCGGAGTTGAAGCCGCGTAGTCTAAATATATTTTTTTATTTCCAATCATTTTTTCTCCACATTTTCCAGGATCTCCTTAAGTCAAGTATGCTTGAAAAATAATTCAGCGCGATAAAACGCCTCATGAGCCACGCGACAAACCCTGAAATTTTTATATTTTTAATATCCGCAATAGCGTATTTACCCCCCAATGGTATTATAAAAGACGACTCATGAAAATGATATGAAAAAACATGCATTTTATGGATCGTTCTTTTCAAAAAGTACGCGACAAATCGCCCTTGTATGATCGCGTTCTGCGCGGTCATCGCGGAATTATTTTTTTTATAAAATGCCGAATCTCCTATAGCAAAGATATTATCATAAGGCGGGACTTTAAGATATTCATCCACCACAAGGCGTTTTTTATCGTCAAGCTCGGCTCCTTTGATTGTTTCGCAAATAGGACCGGCCTTTACTCCCGCGGTCCAGATCAAAACATCATAATCAAAAGAGTCGCCCTCTTTTGTTTTGATATCGGTCGGGGTGGCCTTAATTATATGGCTTTGCAAAGATATTTTTACGCCTTTGCGCGTAAGATGTTTTTGAGTTTTTTCTGATGCCCACCGGCTGGCCGGCGGGATTAATCTATCTTTTGACTCTACTATTAATATACTGAAATTTTCTTTAGGGTGGTCGTGGATCCCTGAAAGATCATGAACGTAATCAATAAGCTCGCCGGCGAGTTCACATCCGGTATAACCGCCCCCGCATATTACCAGTCTTATTGTTTCGTGCTTGCCTTTGGAAATAAAAAGCTCGTCAATACTATTTCTGATATTTAAGGCGTCGTTAGCCGTTTTCAGCTCTAAGGCATAGTCGCGTATTCCTTCAATCGAGTAAAAATCACTCACCGACCCTGCCGCTACGATAAGCCACGTATAATCTATACTTCCGTTGTTTGCGGTTTTAACGCATTTGTTTTCCGCGTCAATTCTCAAAACTTCATCAATCATGATCCGAATCTTATTTTCGTCAATAATGTCCTTCAAGGATATAATTGACGATCCGCGCAACGCGTGAAATTTTTGTTTTAAAGATAGGCCGTTTTCCGCGGTTTTGGACTGTTTTTCGGAAAGACGAAGAGACGCAATCTTATAATAATCCGAAGAAAATTCATGATAGCCGTCTTTATCGATAAGCAATATCTCGGCATCTTTATAAACATGTTTTTCAAGATCTTTGGCGGCCCTAATGCCGCCGAAGCCTCCTCCAATTATAATTATCCTTTTGCTCCTCATGCTTTAAGTTTAAAATAAATCAACGGCCAAATCAAAATGCTTTGGACGTCGGACATCCGAAATATTATTCTAATACCCAATCCTTTATAGAAGATATGTCTAAATCCTTTAACCAATTTTTAATACTCTTTTTATAATTTTCCGATCCGCTAAAAAATTCCAAAAGAAATCCGCGTTGTGTCACAGATGGAAAATTTTTCTTCCCGAGATAATCTAGGTGACTTGACCAACGATATTGTTCTAAAAACTCCACTGCTCTCTTATGATTTTTTATTTCACGCTCCCTCCAACTCGGCATAAACAAATCTAATGGATTAAAATGGATATAATAAGGTAGATGGATAAAGTGCGCCTCATCTTTTATTATAACTCTTTTGTACTTACCCTGGAATAAGGCTCCGCTTCTTTTGTATCTCGCATTAAAATATTTTGCATATCCTCCATTTAATTTCTTTATAAAAAGCGCTATTCCATTTTCAACTTTTGGCGAAAGTAGTAGATGATAATGATTAGGCATAAGACAAAAAGCTAAAATATCTACCAATAATTTTCTCGGTTTTCGTTGTTCCTGTTTCTCCGTTCCAATATTCAGACGTCCGACGTCCGAAGATTTTTGAAGATAATAATTCAAATTAATTTGAACCGGCTCTGTGTCGTTAAACTCAAACATATCATGGATAAAACGGATGTAATCTTTATCATCCATAAAGATTTTTCTTTTATCCACTCCTCTATTTATTACATGGACTAACTGCATATGATTTTGGACGTCGGACGTCCGAAATATTAAAAAAGATCCCGATGTTTTAATAAAAAATTTTACTTAAGCCAGCGGTCGGATTTGAACCGACGACCTGCTGTTTACAAAACAGCTGCTCTGCCGCTGAGCTACGCTGGCATACATTTTTAACGGGGCAAACAAAACCGTTGCTCATCCCTGGGAATTTTTTAACATAATAAGCAGAGTTATTGTAAAAAATTCCCGCCGAATCCCGGTTGCACCGAGACGCTTTCGGCCCACTGAGCTATGCCGAAAAAAATTTTTATTGAGAATAAATTTTATTCTACCAAAACATCTTCTTTTTTGACTTCGGAATCCGGCTTTAAATTTTCATTATTCAGATTATTTCTCCAATCATGCATTTCTTTCCAAAAAGGTGAAAAGCGGGTGTTGTCCATAGAAGCTTCACGGCGCTGGACATAGTGAATAACCCTATCGGACGTTCGTTCGATATGGACAAGTAGTTCTTTTATTTTTTTCATTATTTTTTCCATGGAGCGATAAAATATTATAGGTACCGCATAAAAAATCCTTTCGGTCATGGGAGCAAAAAATTTATCATCCACCTCTTTGAACGGAGACGGCTTTAAGCGTATGACTTCTACAAGCTCATCTTTAGACATTACCCACACCTGATGAAGATGCTTTAGGTACAATACGGAAAAAGTAAAAATAGAGACAAAAAATAATATAATAAAGAAGATTATCATAGAGCCAAACGTTCAATATGGGAAATTTCGATATTTTCTCCGAATTTTTGAATTGCTTGTTTTATGCTCTCCCCGATAGTCGTCTTAGGGTCCCTTATCGATTCCTGGACCAGAAGGTCTTCGATCGATTCGGGAGAAGTAGCCGCGATCTGCATCGCGATGTCGTGCGCTAATTTTTGGAATTCGGGGTTACGGGCCACAAAATCCGTCTCGGACCTCAACTCGACCAAGACGCCTATTTTTTTATTTGAGTGAACATAGGCATCTACCACTCCGGACTTGGTTTCTCTTTCGGATTTTTTAACGGCAACCGCCTCCGACGCTTTTTTTAAAATCTCAAGGGCGCGCGCATAATCGCCCTCCGCCTCTTCAAGAGATTTTTTACAAGCCATTATTGATACACCGGATTCATCCCTGAGCTTTTTTAACGTTTGAGTGTCGTATTTCATAAAATTTTAAGTTTCGGCGGACACGCCGAAACTATATTACCATTATATCAAATTATATTAGCCTTTCCTTTCTGCCAGGCCTCGGAAACGCGCTCAATAATAAAATTTATACTTGCGCGCGAAGAATCATTCCCGGGAATCAAATAAGTCACCTCATCAGGATTGTTATCGTTTGAAGCCAAGCCGATAATGGGTATCGACAAGCGACGAGCCTCGCGTACCGCTGTTATCTCTTCTTCGGGGTCCACAATAAACAAAGCATCGGGCAATTTTTTTAATGAAGCAACGCCTCCAAAAATCACCTCAAGTTTAATAATCTTTTCCGAAAGCCTTAAAACCTCTTTTTTGGTATATTTTTCCTCAAGAGCTCCTGATTTTTTATCTTCCTTGAGATTTTCAAAATAATCGATCCTTTTTCTTATCATATTGAAATTTGTCAAAGTTCCTCCGATCCATCTGTTCGAAACATAAGGGAGACCAAGATCCCGGGCCGCTTTTTCTATGGATCCGCGGGCAGCCACCTTTGTCCCGACCAGTATCATGTTCTTGCCCTGCCCGGACAATTCCGCGATAAAAGCAAGGGCGTCTTTTAAATTATCCCGCACTTTTTCCAGATCAAAAACTTCGACACCGTTCCTTTGTCCAAAAATATAGGGCTTCATTTTTGGATGACGTTTCGAACGCGAATAACCGAAATGGAGTCCGGCTTTTAACATTATTTCCAATTCCGGGTCGTTGACAACACTTGGTTGCGCGTCATCTTTTAATTCCAATTCAATTTCAGACATTGTTAATAGAATATATAGAAAAACGCCATAATGCAAGGCCTCCCGCCATTGTGGCCTTTTTTCAACAGCCCCGACCTTATTTAATAAAGGAGCTAGGTCATCCCGGTATAACCTGAATGACCGCCCGATCAATCCCGGCATAGCCGGGATTGATTTAAGGGTATTGAAAATATATAAATATATGCTAAATTGTTATATATATGAAAAAGGAAATTCATCCGCAATATTTCGCAGACGCAGTTATTAAATGCGCTTGCGGAGCCGTGTATAAAGCCGGAGCCACCAAACAAGAGATTTCGGTTGAGATTTGCTCCAAATGCCACCCGTTTTTCACCGGAAAAGAAAAGCTAATTGATGCTGCCGGACGCGTTGAAAAATTCAGGGCAAAACAAAGAAAAGCGGCCAAAAAGTAGATATCCAATACTCTACGCCAAAAAAACGCTTCTTTACGCGTTGAATTTAAATGTGGCTACCGACACATAAAAGCCGGAATGCGGACGTCGGGACGCGGAACAACGAAAATAAATATGCTGCCGGATGAACTAAAAAAAATAAAAGAGGAATACGAACAGCTCAAAAACGGACTGGAAATTTCGGGCTGGAAAGACGGTGAAAAAAATGCCCGCTTCGGTTTCCTGTCGAACATAATAAAAAAAATAATGGAATATGAATCTCTTGAACAAAAAAAGACTTCTTCAAAAGAGCTCGTATCCGACCCCGAAATGAAAGATCTCGCCGAAGAGGAGATGATGTCGTTTGAAAGCCGCCAGAAAGAAATACTGGCTAATATCGACAACTTTTTGAATAAGGAAAAAAAGATCGTCGAAAACCCGAAAAGCACGGTTTTGGAGATCCGCGCGGGCACAGGGGGAGAAGAAGCCTCTTTATTCGCCGGAGACCTGTTTAATATGTATTCAAAATACGCCGCTAAAAAAGGATGGCCGGTTTCCTCAATAAGCGAATCCGTATCGGACCTCAAGGGTTTTAAAGAGGTTGTCTTTGAAATAAAATCGCCCAAAGCATACGACAAATTGAAGCAAGAATCTGGCGTGCATCGTATCCAGAGAGTCCCGGAAACGGAAAAATCGGGTCGCATTCATACTTCGACCGCGTCTGTCGCCGTAATACCTATCTACCCCAAAGAATCTTTTGAAATAAAACCCGAGGATATAGAAGTCACCTTCCAAAAATCCGGCGGACCCGGGGGTCAAAACGTGAATAAACTGGAAACCGCGGTAAGACTCTTCCATAAGCCATCGGGCATTATGATACTTTCACAAAATGAGCGTTCGCAGGCCGCGAACAAAGAACTGGCCCTTGAACTTTTGCGCGCGAAATTAATAGAAGAAAAAAAGAGAAAAGACCGGGAAGAGGCGGCGCGCTTAAGAAAAGAACAAATAGGAACGGCTGACCGTTCAGAAAAAATAAGAACCTACAATTATTTACAGGACCGCATAACCGACCACCGCATAAAACAAAACTTCCATGATATCGAGAAGATAATGGATGGAAATATAGACCAAATAATATCAGCGTTCGAAGAAACAAAAAATGGCTAAATCCCGGCTCTGCCGGGATTGCTTTTGATTAATAAAAAAAATAGCCCCGTTCCGACTGATCGGAGTGGGGTTAAGAATTAAGATTGAAAAAAAATATTTTTCAATATTTTTTGGATAAAATAAGTAAGAAAAATGTCCCAAACTTTGGTAAGTTTGGCCACAAGGTCATTTAGTAAATATTTAAAAACGCCTCTTTAACGTGAAATTATATCGATTTCACTCTGGTATTTGAATGCAATAGCCATTACATCATCCCCGTAAAACGCATGAGTGGGCTTTGACCAATTGGAACCGGCAAAATAACGCAACGCCGCCTTTCTTTCGGCCTCATATCCTCCTTCGGAGACCCCGAGGTCTCGTAAATAAATGGCCGAGGCCATAAAAGCGTCATAAGGATCCCATGGGTTGGGAGGATTGTGCCCTGTAAGAGAGGCAATTTTATTTTCCATACCCTTCCAGGTAGAAGCAATAAATTGCGCCGGACCCATCGCACCTCCGTATCCATATCCCGGCGGACAGGAAACTGGCATTTGGAACGGATCAAGACCAAGCGTTGAGGTAATTTGCATAAAAGGATCCACATCACGGGTGGATTTCATAACGCCCGAGAAAAACCGGCCGGTGTTCTTACCTTTGCCATCCCCTTTGTTCGGGATGTTAGTGAGCAAACATTGGCCGATATTTTGCCCTAAATTGGTTTCTTGGGTGATGATTGCCAAAAGAAATGCCGGGCGCACGCCAGTGGCACTAAAAGCGGCGTTAGCGAACTCCACCGCTTTTTCAAACGGAATGTCGGGAGAGCCGGTAAGCAAGAAAAGCTGGCTCCTTATTTGGGCCGCGTCCTTTTGGCGAGCGGTTAATATCTTCTGATATTCGGCCTCCTTCCCTTTGGTTTGTTTAAGGATTGTTCTTTTCGCCTGTTCAAATTCTTCTATCTGTTTTTTTTCCAAAAGCTGGATGGCTCTTAACTCAAGCTGTTCCGATTTTTTGTCTTCTAACTCGGAGCGTTCCACCTCCGTCGTCTGATGCGTGTTTCTTATCTGTCCAAAAGATATTTGAAGCGACGCCTGGAGAGTATCAAAATTATCAAGATCGACAAAAAAATCCGAAAAATTATCATAGCTCAATAAAAGCTCGACAAGATTGGTTTCGTCTATCTCATAAACCTTCCTTATTAATTCGGCCAAAGAATATTTTTCTCTATCCAATTTCAAGGTCAATTCTTCCAAAAAACCGGACTTAACTTCGATTGATTCCGCCAAACGCCGGATAACGATGTCTCTGGCTTTTATTTCAAGAAACGCTTTTGAAATTTTTGCGTCAAGAATGGCTATATCTCTCTCAAGAGTAGTTGATTCCGTCTGTTTTTCCTGAATCAAAGACCTGTATCCGTTGATTTGGTTCTCCAAAGCTTGAAGCTCCGATTCCAATTCCGCCCTTTTTTGTATAATAAGAGAAGGGTCAACAACCTGACCCTTAATAATAAAAGGGATCATTGTAAAAAATGCCAAAAAAACAAACGCGAAAGCAAATACGGCTCGTTTTAACATTAATAGAATTATAGCAATTTTTTAGGAGTAGGGTCTATAAAAATTATTCCTCCTTTTTAGCGGGTTCTTCCCCCGTCTCCTCTTCGTTTTCTTTCTTGCCCGCAATCTCTATATCTTCAATTGACGGGGCTGTCGCCTGCTCCTCTTCTTTTTCCTGTTCTGTCACAAGAACTATAACGTCTTCGGGGTTGGTTTTTATTTCAACGTCTTTAGGAGGAATAATGTCTGCAACGGTAATACGGCTATCTATCTCCGAAAGGGACGAAATATCCACAATTATCTCCCCGGGCAAATTTATAGGCAAGGCTTCAACTTCAAGCTCATGCAAAACCTTCACCAAAACCCCGCCCAAATTCTTGACCGCAAGAGATTCGCCGGTAAATTCAACGGGAACATTCGTGGTGATCTTCTCATCCATCCGCACCGCAAGAAAATCGACATGTACGGGATTGTCTTTGACGGGGTCGGTCTGGACATCCGATATAAGAACATTTTTTTTCTTTCCCTGTATATCGAGCTCAAGAAGGGTAGATTCCCCCGCCTCCGCCCACACTTTAAGAAAATCCGATTCAGAAATACTCAAAGATTCGGTTTCGGTTTTATAACCGTAAATTACAGCCGGAATAACCCCTTTTTCTCGGAGGGATTTTACTTTTTTACCGGTTATTTTTCGGCTTTCCGCCTTAATTTCTAACATGATTATATACAGCTTACTATTTGTTTAAATATTTTTCAAGACCATTAACCCGCGACAAAAAAATTGTCTTTTCAAGAAAGATAGGAATAATAAATCATTATAAACAAAATACAATAAAATTACTTCGGCTTAACAAGGTTGGGCGCCTCTCCTCCTTCAAGCGCCGCTATCACGTTTTCCGCGGCTATCCTGCTCATAGCTTGGCGCGTCTCCTCGGTACCGGACGCAATATGCGGAGTAAGAATGACATTTTCAAGATCGGCGAGTCCCGGCTTTAATCTTGGCTCATCCTCAAAAACATCAAGGGCGGCGCCTTTTATTGTTTTATTTTTTAAGGCGTGAACCAACGCTTCTTCATCAATCACGGGGCCTCTTGAAGTATTCACAAGATAAGCGCTGTCTTTCATCACCTTAAAACTTTCGGCGTTTATCAGATGCCTCGTTGAATCAAGCAACGGTACGTGTATTGAGACATAATCAGCCTCACCTAAAAGGTCCTCCAGTTTTTCTTTGTAAACCGCTCCGAATTCCTTTTCGAAGTCTTCGTTCTTCTTTATATCGTGATAGATTATCTTCGCGCCAAATCCTTTTTGCGCGTGATGCGCAACCATTGAACCTATTCTGCCAAGGCCGACAATACCCAAAGTCTTTCCGGATATGTCATTGCCCAAAAGGAGCATCGGCGCCCAGCCTTTGTATTTTCCGGCGCGCGTAAATCTATCGGCCTCGGCAATTCTGTGTGATATCGCCATCATCAGGGCAAAAGTATGTTCGGCAACGGTTTCGGTTAAAACCCCTGGAGTGTTTGAAATTTTTATTCCATGACTTTCAGCCGCCTTAACGTCTATGTTGTCATAACCAACCGCATAATTGGCAAAAATTTTACAGTTCTTGCCGGCCGCGTTAAAAACTTCTCCGTCTATTTTGTCGGTTAAAAGACATAAAACCGCGTCATATTCTTTGCCTTTTAGTTCGGATATCAGCTCTTCTTTTTTTAAAACGCCGTCAAACGAACTAACCACGACCTCATATCCTTTTTCCTTAAGCATATTTATCCCCTCATCCGGGATCTGTCTTGTTACGAATACTTTCATAAGTTTATTTTATAAAAATGATAATTTAGATCCTATTGACTGAGCCGAATAATTTTATTTTTTCCTCTATTTTTTTCTCCATCGCCTCAATTACCGGTGGGAGTATCTTGTAAGGAGTGGTCTCTTCTGGATTTTCCGTAACGAATTTTCTAAGAGCATCCGCGTAGACCACACGAATTTCGGTATTAACGTGAATATTATTAATTCCGGCTTTAACGGCCTCCCGTATCTGCTCGTCCGGAATACCCGACCCCCCGTGAAGAACGAGTGAGACGAAATCCGGCAAAGATACTCGGATGTTTGCAACGCGCGCGATATCCAAATTAGGTTCGTTCGCCGCGATACCGTGAAGATTGCCGACAACCGGGGCCAGCCGGTCAATTTTGGTCTCTTTTACGAATTTAACGGCCTGCTCGGGGTCGGTCATGTCTTCGGGGTTGATCTGTATCACCTCTTTTTGAACCTTAGAAGATCCTCGGAGATAACCCAATTCTCCCTCAACCGAAATTTCTTTATTTTTTGATTTGGCATATTCGACGACCTCTTTCGTTCCTTTGATATTCAATTCGAATGGTTCGCGCGAGAGATCTATATGTATAGAATCATAACCCGCGTCCACCGCTCTTTTGGCCTCCTCTACGTTGCCGAAGTGATCGGAGTTTAGAAAAATAGGCAATCCCGTATCCTCTCTGAAAGAGCGGATAAGGGCCACGCACTGGCGCATTCCGAGATATTTCGCCTCACCGCTTGATGTGCCTATATGAAGAGGGCTACTCAGACGAAGGGCGACATTAACCATCGCTTTTAACTGTTCAAGCGAAGAAATATTCAAATGAGGAACCGCCCAACCCTCTCTCAATGCTTTTTTAAACCAATCGTTTAAGGTCATATAAAAATGATACAATAATTCTTAAAATCACTTAACCCTCATCCTCAATATCCCGCATTGGGGATGTGAAAGAAGGGCTGTTTCGCCTCCTTCTTCAATTATAATACCGGAAAGCCCTGAACCCAAGCCGCAAACCGAAGAAGCGATGGTTTGTTTTGCTCCGGTGTTGAGATTAACTCTTAGAACGCCCCCAATAGGTAAAGCGATTAATACATTGTTTCTATCCGGCTCAAGAACAAAGCTGGCCGAATCTCCCCCTCCGCTCGCTACCTGCCCAATGCCCGACGTTATAAATTCAACCTGTCCGGTTTCCAAATTCAGCCTTGAAAGCGTTCCGTTATCCTTATTTTCTATGACTAAGGCCGATGCTTCTTCTTCAATTATCACCGCCCTCGGTTGGGTAAGCTGGGCGAATATGGGGGTAAGGGTTCCTTCGGAAAAATCAGCGCGGTAGAGTTTGTTCAGAGAGGCATATTCAGCAATCACTAAAGCGCTTGTTTCGTTGTCTTCAAAAGCAAAGCTCTTTATTGAATAAGAAGGAGCAAGAGTTATGGCTTCTTTTTCTCCGGTGGAAACATTTATCTTTTCCATTAAGGCGGACGTATATGACCGTGTCGGGACAAAAAGATTGGTTTTGTCTTTGGAAAGAATAATGCCGTCCAAGGGGGAATAAATTGAAGATATTTTTTGTACTGTGCCGTCTTCAAGGTCAACTCCGGATATTTTTCCGGAAATAAAGGGGAAGTAGGAATTTACATAGACAGTTGATTTGTCGCCGGAAAGAGCAAGACCTTTAGGTTTTACCGAACGGGCCAAGACGGTCTTGGAAAGGTTGTTGAGATCCAGGCGTATCAGCGATTCGCTTGATTCGCCTATAAAGAGAGCGGACTGGCCTCCCGGTTCCATTTTTATCTGCGGGAAAGAGCAAATAGGACAGGAGGTTAGATATGTGACAGAGCCAGTGTTCAGATTTACACGAAAGATGCGGCCGGAGTAGTCAACAAAACGCTGGTTTGTGGTCACAAGAGCGGTTTGGCCTGAAGGTTCTATGGCTACGCCCGCCGGACGATCAGAACAGGAAATGTACGCCGCGACCGTGGATGTTCCGGTAGAAAGGTCAACTCTGGCCAAATAGCAACTGGCATAAGTACCTGCGCCAAATATACCTGTAGCAACAAGAGCGGTTTGGCCTGAAGGTTCTATCGCGAGGCCCATGCCGCCTATATCGGATATGACGGTTATTGTTTTGGTGTCTAAATTGACCCTGTAAAAGCCTCCGGAGGAGCCGGTCACAAGCACCGAGCTTCCGTTTTGTTCCATGGCCATGGCGACTCCGCGATCAATACCCCCTTCAATGACCGTGCTTACTTCTCCTGTTTCGAGGTTTATTCTTTTTATTCCGGTGCTGGTACCTCCTTGCTCCGAACGAGACAACACCAAAACAGATCGGCCGGATGGCTCCAAAACAGGACTTACTATTCCCATAACACTAACAAAAGCAACCGTAGCCACTTTTCCGGTGTTTAGATTTACTTTCGACAACTCTCCAGAACCCTCCGCCAAAAGAACCTCGTTTTCGGAAATGAAAGTTATTCCCGAAAGATTTACGTCATCATCTTCAATACCAATGCCGTAAATTCCTCCCGAGAGCATGGGAATGCTTACGGTGTCTCCAATGTTTGGACCGGGTTGGGGGCCTGGAGGAGGCGAAATTCGCGCTGAAACCTCATTGCTTTCTGAAGACAATCCTGCCTTATCAAAAACAAAAACTTTGTAATAGAAATTTTCACCATCCAAACTATTATCAACGAAAGAAGTTTGATCAATATCATTTATTGTACTTATTAATTCATCGTCGGTGCCAACGCCGGAGCTTGTCCTTCTATAAATTCTGTAAGACTCAAAATCTCTATCATTATTTTTTGACCACGATAGAGAGATAACTAAATTGTCACTGG
>Ga0210057_1002037_pt1 | contig 29616 bp, 23 predicted proteins | sample CryGeyCG2114_010_2_FD_183968 | JGI IMG/M metagenome (GOLD analysis project Ga0210057, IMG submission 183968) | Groundwater microbial communities from aquifer - Crystal Geyser CG10_big_fil_rev_8/21/14_0.10 (SPAdes) (version 2) | ecosystem: Environmental > Aquatic > Deep subsurface > Groundwater ...
TCTTCCGATCGCTTAAGAATAGACTTGGGAATTCCCGCCAATTTTGCCACGTAAATACCATAACTCTGACTAGCACCGCCCTCCACTAGTTGGTAAAGAAACTGTACCTCTGTACCTTGGCCTTTGGTGGCAACAGTGAAGTTTTTGGCCCCGTCTAAGCTGACGGCCAGATCAATTAGTTCATGATAGTGAGTGGCAAAGAGTGTGAATGCTTGAATTTTTTGTGTGAAGTGTTCCACCAGTGCCCAGGCGATACTTAGTCCATCATAAGTGGAAGTTCCTCGCCCCACCTCATCCAAAATAACCAGGCTTCTTTTGGAAGCATGTCTGATAATTTCCGCTGTCTCACTCATCTCAACCATAAAGGTAGATTGGCCTCTTTGAATATCGTCACTCGCTCCCAATCGGCTGAAAAGAAAATCGCACAGACCTAGATGGGCAGTGCTAGCAGGAACAAATGATCCAATTTGTGCCAGAAATTGAATGATAGCAATTTCACGCATGACAGTGGTCTTGCCTGCCATATTGGGACCAGTTATCAGTCCGAAAAATGAGTGCTTGTCCAAGTGAATACTATGGGGAACAAAGCGATCTTTTATGAGATTTTTTATTAAGGGATGATGACCGTTCTCGATGTGTAGCATTCGCTCTTGAGTTTCAAGTTTAGGTTTAACATAGCTCTCTTGAAAGGCCACCCAGGCTAAACTTTGCAAACAGTCAAATGTGGATAGAACATCACCAAGCATAAATAAAGAGCTAGATAGACTTCCAATCCTTTGAAAAAATTCGCGCAGGATTTCCCGTTCCAACTTATGCAGACGATCCTGGGCCGAAACAAGTTCCTTTTCAAATTGAGTTAGTTCAGAAGTAATGTAGCGTTCGGCATTAACCAGCGTCTGGCGTCGTTCGAAGCTTTTGGGAACTTTGTTTGTATGGGATTTTGAAACCTCTATAAAGAGACCGGCGACATTATTGCGCTTCACTTTTAATTTTAGTATTCCTGTCTTTTCGCGGTACTGCTCCTCCAGCTTAAGCAGTTCGTCATTGGTTTTTTGGCTGATGCGAGCAAGTCTATCGCGATCAGGGTTCCAACCTTGTTTAAGCAGGTTGCCCTTTTCGAGTGAGGCACCAATCTCATCGTTTATGGCGAGAGAAATATCTTGCGCAAGCTGAGTCAGAATTTTTGTTTGCTCTTTATCCACTTTAAAGCTTGACGCAAAGGGGGTTTTTGCCAATTTTTTAGCAAGTGAAAAAAAGATATCAATTGATTTTGCCAGATTAAGCAAGTCTCCTGAATTAGCCTTTTGGGTGGATACTTTGGCGATTATTCGCTCATTGTCGCGAATTTCTTGCAGCTCCAGGCGTACTGCTTTTAAGAGGTCGATATTTTCCAGAAAATAGCTTATGGAATTTTGTCGTTCTACAATTTTACTTAAGTCCATAAGTGGACATAGGAAGATTTGTCTAAGTTTTCTTGCACCCATTGCCGTCTGGGTTTTATCAAAAAAACCAAGTAGGGATTCACGGTAGGTTTCCTTGCTTTTGGGCAATATTTCTAATCCGGTCAAGGTTGCAGCTGAAACACGCATGATATTTTTGGCCGCTTGTAGACGGAAGGGGCGAATATGCGAGAAAAAGTCGCTGCCTTGGGTGGAGCAGATATAGTAAGCCAGGGCTCCGGCAGGAGATAAAATTGCGGGAATTTGCGCTAATATTTTATCACTTTTATACAATGGGATAAGTTTTTCTAGATAACAGACAATATTTTTAACCTCAAAGTAATCCATTGAAAGAAACGTCTTCAGGGTTCCTAATTTTTCAAGTATCTCGTTCAGGCGAGGATCGTTCTCCCACTGCCCCATGAATGTGATGAGTTCTTTGGGGTGATATTTGCGAATTAGATCGTAAAACTCTTCGAGATCCTCAACTTCATGTCCAAAAAATTCACCTGTTGTAAAATCAAGTGCCACCAAATGGTAGCCACGTTTATTTTCTAAACTAGTTGTGGCCAGAATAAATTGTTGTTCTAATGGAGAGGTTTTATCCATGTCGTAGGGAAGGGCAGGAGAGACGATCTGAGTTACTTCTCTTTTTACTATTCCAACGGCGTCTTTTGGATTCTCAACTTGCTCGCAAATTGCAACTCGTTTGCCAAAAGAAGTGAGTTTATCCATGTAGGCACTGGCAGCATGGTGAGGAATGCCGGCCATGGGAATAGGTTGATCACCGAGCTTGCCTCTGTGGGTTTTGGCAATATTCAGGAGCTTGGAGGTTTCATCAGCATCTTCGAAAAAAACTTCATAGAAGTCGCCCATACGAAAGAGCAAAATGGTATCAGGATGGTTCTTTTTAACTTTGTAATATTGTTCCATCATGGGAGTGAGTTTTACTCCGCTATCAATGATTTTCTGAAGTGTGTTAAGGGACACGTAAACCTTCCTGAAGCTAAAAAAAAAAGCATTTTTTGTGTGCCGAAACAATAGCACGAGCAAAAAAGTCTCGACAAGGTGCCAGTACCCTTTTGGTGGCCATAATGCATTATTTTCGATGATGCATTATGGCCACCAAAAGGGTGCTGGCACCTTAGCAGGGTGCATGATAGAATTCATTTTTGGAGGAAAGCAGTGTGAAAGTTCTAGAGATCAAGCATACAGCGGTCTGTTTGGTTTTAATGGCAGTTTGTCTGATTGCCATGCTGGGCCATGATGTCAAATTTGGAATGGACATTCAAAAGCAGGACCCAGGGCCAACTGGCCTAATGGAAAACTCAGATAATTACTTTCAAACAGTTTCCATTTACCAGATAAAAGAACTGAAGCCTTCAATGGCCATGGATGCTAGCGAACTCATCTACAATAATACTGGCAGGTATATATTCTTTGGTCCCAAGGGTCATACATTCACTAGTGATGGTCGTCCCATTTTTTACCAAGGTAATAAAGGGCTTTTTCTGCAGGATCAAAATATTCTTAATTTGGAAGACAATGTCGTTATTCTTCTAGAAAAACATCGTATGGAGGCTGACAAGGTGACATATGAAGTAAATAAAGAGTTTGCGATTGGTGTTGGTAACGTCCGTAGTGAGGCCCAAGATACCAAGACGGGAGATGTTCTCAAAATAAATTCTGATCAAGTTGAAGTTTGGAATTTAAAGAACCATGCTAAGTATTCAGGCAACGTTGCAGGAAGAATTATTAGAAAAAAAGTCTATGAAGAGAGTATCCATTTTTGGTCTGATTTTTTAAATGCTTATATGGATGAGTCGCGGATCTTTATGGAAGGGAATGTAAAGATTAAAAAACAACAACTTACAGCCAAATCGCTCAGCGGAGAGATATTTCTCGAGAACTACAATAAAAAGCTCAAGTATTACGTTCTTTATGACGATGTGAGAGTCACTGAGAAAGTTCAGGCCGAGGGAGGGGTTCTTGTTAGGAGGGCCTTTTCCGAAAAGCTCGAGGGGATTATGTCTGAAGATTTAATCATTCTGACAGGAAATCCTAAAGTTCTTCAGGAAACAGATGTAATTAAAGGGAATAAAATTACTTTGAGGCAAAATAGTGAGGTGGTGGAAGTTGATGATGCTAACACCAATTTTTTATTGAAATGAGGTATTAAAAAAGTGGAAGAAAGAAGCTATTTAGAAGCGCAAGGATTGCAAAAAATTTATGGTAACCGCCAGGTGGTTAAGGAAGTCAGTCTTAAAGTTACCCAGGGTGAAATTGTTGGACTTTTAGGCCCAAACGGAGCTGGCAAGACAACGTCATTTTATATGATAGTGGGGTTAATTAAAGCCGATGGTGGAACCATTCACCTTTCAGGCGAAGATGTAACGTCATTTCCAATTCACAAGCGTGCACTTATTGGAGTTGGTTATCTACCTCAAGAAGCTTCAATTTTCAGAGACCTAAGCGTCGAAGCAAATATCTATAGTGTTTTAGAAAATCGTAGTCTTCCTAATGTTAAAAAGAAGACGCTGCTCGAATCATTAATACGTGATTTTGGTCTTGGTCACATTCGAAATTCCAAGGGCTCTTCCCTTTCTGGAGGAGAGAGAAGGCGAGTTGAAATTGCACGTGCCTTGGCCCTGGAGCCAAAATTTATTCTATTGGATGAGCCGTTTGCTGGAGTCGATCCTCTGGCCGTCAGCGATATCCAAAATATTATTAAGGCGCTTAAAAATAGAAATATTGGCGTTTTAATCACCGATCACAATGTGCGCGAAACACTTGGAATTGTTGATAGAGCTTATATTATGAATAGTGGAGAACTACTTTTAAGTGGAACTCCAGAAGAAATAATTAATGATGAGAGAGCAAGGAAGTTCTATCTTGGAGAAGAATTCAGGATGTGAATTCTCGCAGAGGTAATTTCATGGCCATCAAGATGTCGCAAGGTCTTAAGCTAAAGCAGTCTCAGAATATGATGATGACTCCTCAGCTTCAGCAGGCGATCAAGCTTTTGACCCTCACACATTTAGAAATGACCAATGTCATCTCGCAAGAGATGAATGAAAACCCCATGCTGGAAACCCAAGAAGATGGATCCGCGGAAGACAAGTTTGAAGAGGATTACAAAGTAGAGAAATTGGAAATGCAAAACCAGGAGGCCACATCAGAAAATTTTGAAGCCCCTGCTGTTTTTGAAAAAGACGATTTCGATTGGAACAGCTATATCGAAAATAGTGGAAATAACTCCTATTCCCCGCCAAATATGGCGGCGGGTGATCCCGATGATTTACCCAATTATGAAAATATGGTGAGCAAAGGAATGACATTGCCAGAGCATCTTGAATGGCAGCTACGCATGGATAATTTGAATGAAGCGGAGTGGAATCTGGCCGAAATGATTATTCACAATCTCGATGCTGGAGGATACTTAGATACTGATTTTGAGGAAATTATCGCTCAAAGTGGTATTGCCAGAGATGATGCATTTGCCATTTTAGAAAAAATAAAACGTCTTGATCCAGTTGGATGTGGTTCTACAAATCTAATAGAATGTCTTCTGGTACAGGCCAACATTTTGGATCCACGCTCTCCATTGGTGGAAAGATTGATCACTGACCATTTGGAAGATCTGCAAAAGCATGATTACGAAAATATCTACAAAAAATTGGGAGTGGTGCAAGAGAAAATCAAAGAAGCAGAGTTGATTATTCATACATTTCATCCTCGTCCAGGTCGTTTAGTGGGAGGAGATGATACACAATATGTGGTTCCAGATATCTTTGTGGTAGAGGTGGCTGGTGATTTTGTCGTTCAAATTAATGACGAAGGAGTTCCACGTCTGAAGATTTCGAACTTGTATAAAAGTATGATGCAAAATAAAAATTCCGAGGATAATAAGGCCAAAGAATACGTCCAAGACAAATTGCGTTCAGCTATGTGGTTGATCAAGTCAATTCAGAATCGTCAAAGGACAATTGAAAAAGTCGCCAATGCCATTGTTAGGCAGCAAAAAGAATTTTTTAAAAAGGGACCTCAGTTTTTAAAACCTATGATTCTTAAGAATATTGCAGAAGAAATAGGTATGCATGAGTCCACAGTCTCTCGAGTGACAACCAATAAATTTATGCATACTCCAATCGGCGTCTTCGAGCTTAAGTATTTTTTCAATGCAGGGATTGGAGGAAAAGATGGTGGTATTGATATTTCAGGAGAGGTTCTAAAAATTAAAATCAAGCAATTGGTTGATAATGAAAGCCCTAAAAGACCACTCAGTGACCAGAAAATCGCAGAATTACTGAGCCGTGAAGATGTCGCGGTGGCACGTAGAACAGTTGCAAAATATCGCGAAATCATGGGGATCGCTTCCTCTTCTCAACGAAAAGCAAAATAACAAAATTCTTACGCCCCTAGGACAGACCTGGGGCCATTATTAAGGCGGTGATAGATGAAAGTTTCAGTGTCTTTTAAAAATCTTGAACATACTCCTTCTCTTGATGAAAGAATCAACGAGAAATCATATCGCATCTTTAAATATCTTGGAGGAAATATTTCTATAAAATGGACTTGTCATGTGAGTAATAATCAGCACCATGCAGAAGTATTGGTGTACGGGCCTCGATTTGAATACCATGCGGAAGCAGCTTGTGACAGCCTATATAAATCTTTAGATGTAGCGATAGAGAGGATTGAAAAACAGATTCATAAACGCAAAGATAAGTGGAAAAATCATATTCACCAAAAGCGAGGGCAATTGGTCATCCTAGACCCTCAGGAAGCCTGGGGTCTGCACGATGACGATGCTTTCGACGATGTCGCTTAGATAGCGTCGAATAATTTATCGTGAAATTAAGTAGATAGGATGCCTTGTAAAATATTCAAGCGTATAAATTCCACCCTATACGCGTAAGCAATGTGGCACTGGATCTTATTCTTTAGTATAAAGATAGCCGTTTAACTTAAATTGTGAATTTTAAGTGAGGGGACGGCCATAAGATTAAATTGCCACCAATTCCAATTGACCGCTAGTCAAGGGCAACGTTTGATCACGCTTGTGATCATGTCGACACTTGTCGTTTTATTTAGCTCTTGTGGAGTTAAGCATACCTCTTTTTCTCCAAGTGTCGCAGATGGCCAGTCTACAAGCCAGAGTTGTCAGGGAAGACCGATTGGGGCCAATTTACAAAAGGTTGATGTTCTGTATCAGAACACTTCCAATTTTATTGAGGATTATCACCTCACTTATGCCTACCCTTCGCTTAAAAACATCGGAGCAAGCTACCCTGATGTCATCAGTCTTAGTGCATGGACGCCACTTGAAGTATCAGAGGCTAAAATTGCACGCTACTATCAAAGTATCGTTGCCGAAATTGAAAAAATGTCGGACTCAAGTTTGAATAAATATTTATTAGAAGGGGCGAGGGCAGACTTTAGTGCTCATGAGGTTCGGATGTCCTATGGCGAACGTTATAAGATATCAAGAGTCGTAAGTGAAATCGTTGGACTTAAGGCCATGGCATTACGTTGGACAAATGCCCAGTGCCATGCTCAGCCATTTCAAGAGAATATTTCTAAGGATGTTGCTGACTTTATTGTTTTGCGTTCTTTTGAGTGCCCTTTTGGTGGTATTTATATTGACCCGGAAGGTGAAGATCATTCGGATGGGGATAACTTCGAGACTAGACAAAAGCTGTGCCTTCGAAATGTTCTGGCCTCTTGGGATGAGAGTCTTTATGACTCCCTCCGGCCAATGTTAAGAGCACGCATTATTGGTCTTTGCCAAACGCTTAGAAATGAAAAATGCCAAGAAAATTTTGAAAATGCCTATCGAGGCAATTCTCTTCTGGATTTCTACAATAAATTGTCAAGCAGAGTTGAAGAGCAAAAATATCTTCCCTTTTTTAATTTGAAACCGCGCGATACTAAGTACAAGTGCGAGAAAACTAATAATGGATTACCGATTCTCATGAAGCTGCCTTTTTATGTGGAGGATGCAGCATTGAAGCCTCTGGTCACTCAGGCATTAAAAAGGTTGTGGACTAACCCTGGTATATTTGAACCCATCCCCGAATTTTTAAATGCTTCAACCTCAAAAAGCATTAGCGTGGTCTGGACGGAGGAGAGCATTTCACACGTTAATGAGTCGGAAATACGTGTAATAAAAATTGCTCGAAATTTGATGGGGAATAAAGAGGCGATTCGAACTACCATTGGGCATGAACTGGGTCATGTGATGGGCTTTTCCGATTGTTATGTGGAGTATTTATCTGCAGATCGCAGCAACCTAACTTATTATGAAATTGATAGTAACAATTTGATGTGTTCACTAAATGCTCGGAATGGAATTTCACTAGATTATTTAAATCAAGTGAGACATTCGCGATGCGATTTTAACTAACCGCGCTTCATTTTTATCACGCCTAAATATTCAATAACTGACGCGCGCGCCTGTATAAACTGCTCTGTCGACAATAAGAGGCCTTTGGAAATAGTCCTTATTTCCTCACTTTCATAATTGGATGCTTCTCCATCAGAAGCAGCGATCGCAAATAAGGTCTTCAAAATACCAAATCTCTCTGCTTCACTTAAGTTGGTCGCTAGCGGTTCACAATAATGATGATTGTCTATTCCGGAGAGTTGGCGCATATCTTCACAGGCAATTTTGGTGACACATTCAGCTTCCTCCTGTGTCAAGTGTGAGAATTGCTGCAAAGCTTTTTCCATCGCCTGAATTTCCTCCTGGGTTATTTCCATATCAACGTACGCGACCCACGCCATAAGTCCGGCCATAGCTCCCAGCAAGCCTAATTTATCTTCTGGATGTTGGGGAAAAGCCTGTTTAAGCTTGTGCACAATCGCTGTATCTTGGGGGCCCTGGGGGGATTGCTTTTTTAACCAATTGAAAAATGTCATTTTTTATATCCTCTTCATTTTGTGGTAATATATACTGTATGTGAAAGGGATTCTATGGTCTACCTTCGAGATCCATTTATCAATCAACAAATTAAGATTAACTAAGTAATTACGACAAGTTAATAATATGGAAAGAGAGTCAATCATTACAAAACTAGAATTTAATTTAGGCCAACACGTTGACATCAATTCTTTTAATCCCAACTTTAATGTTGAAGAAAGTGGGGATGAAGAGTCCTCAACTGTTGTGCAAGATAAGGTAGAGAGACCAAAGCGTTATAAGGTTCTTATGCACAATGATGACTATACTACGATGGAGTTTGTAGTGCATATTTTGAAAACTATTTTTGGGAAAAGTATGGCCCAGGCAGAGGCGATTATGATGAAAATTCATTTGGATGGTGTTGGTCTATGTGGAGTTTTTACTCTTGAAATCGCTGAAACAAAGTTGAATAAAGTACAACAATTGGCCAGGCAAAATGGGCATCCGCTTAAATGTAGCTTGGAACCAGAAGAGTAAGTAGAAGTGACAAGAAATATAAAGACATGAGGAAAAAATCTATGATGAGTCACCAGCTTGAATTAGCAATGAATAAGGCCGTTAGAAAGGCCAATCAACTTCACCATGAGTACCTTACATTGGAAAGCGTACTTTTGGCCCTTCTGGATGATGATCAGGTTGTGCAGGCAATTTCGGAGTGCGGCGCAAATATTGATCTCATTCGCAATGAACTTACTAAATTTCTAGAAGATGAGCAGAATTTCAGTATTCTGTCTGAACACCAGATTGAGGAGCTCGGTCAAAAACAATTTCTAGATGAGGAGCTTCGCTCTGCTGCCCGATCGAGCGGTATTTATTATCAACCAGAAATCAGTCTTTCTCTCCAGCGAGTTATTCAAAGAGCTGCTTTTCATGCTCAATCCAGTAGCAAAAATCAAATTTTGGGCATTAATGTCTTAATTTCAATGTTTCAAGAGAAGGAGTCTTTTGCCATTTATATATTGGAAAAAGAGGGGGTCGGTCGCTTCAACTTGGTTCAAGCTGTGGCACATGATCTTGATCGACCAGTCAATTCTTCCTCAGAGCAAGCGGAAGTTCAGATAGGCAATAATGAAGATGTTGATGAGGATGAAGCCAGTCGAACACATTCTCCCAAAAGAAAGAAGTCAATCCTGGAAGAGTATGGCGTCAACTTAAATAGCTTGGCTAAGAAAGGCCGTATAGACCCATTAATTGGTAGAGAGAGAGAGATACAAAGAGTCATCCAAATCCTGAGCCGTCGCAGGAAAAATAATCCTCTACTGGTAGGCGATGCAGGTGTTGGCAAGACGGCAATCGCTGAAGGTCTTTCCTGGAGTATAGTTGAGGGGAAAGTTCCTGATATTTTGAAAAAAACTGAAATCTACACTATTGATATAGCTTCTTTGATTGCAGGCGCCAAATTTCGTGGTGATTTTGAACAGCGCTTGCGGCTCGTTTTGAAAGAAGTCGGAGATCGTAGAGAAAAAGGAGAGGATATCATCCTTTTTATTGATGAGCTTCACACCGTAATGGGGGCAGGTGCCACTGGATCTGGAAGCATGGATGCTAGCAATCTGTTAAAACCATACCTAAGTTCAGGCCAGGTCAGGTTGATTGGCTCTAGTACCCATGAAGAGTATCGAAAATTTATTGAAAAGGACTCGGCTTTCAGTCGCCGCTTTCAAAAGGTTGATGTTGATGAGCCTAGTATGGATGATTCATACAAGATTCTTTTGGGGCTGAAGGAAAAATTTGAAACACATCATGGCGTTAAATACTCCAATACTGTTTTAAAAGCAGCTGTGGAACTTTCCAATAAGTATATCAGCGATCGGCGCCTGCCTGACAAGGCGATTGACTTGATCGATGAGGCCGGAGCGCTTGTCAAACTGAGCGGAAGTGGAAAACGCAGCTCTGTCACCACTAAAGACTTAGAGAATGTAGTGGCCTTAATAGCAAAAATGCCAAAACGTTCAATTGTGGGAGATGAGAAGGATAAACTGCGGCACTTGAAAGAAAATTTGAAGCGCATGATTTATGGTCAGGATCAGGCGGTTGAAATCGTTACCGATGCTATATTGTTGTCGCGAAGTGGTCTGGGTAATGAGAATAGGCCTCTTGGCTGCTTTTTATTTGCCGGCCCTACTGGGGTTGGGAAAACAGAGTTGGCGCGCCAATTGGCATTTCAAATGGGCATCCATTTTGAGCGTTTTGATATGTCCGAATATATGGAAAAGCATTCAGTGGCAAAATTAATTGGCGCCCCTCCTGGCTATATTGGTCATGATAATGGTGGTCAGCTGACTGATGCTCTCAAAAAAAATCCTTATTCCGTACTACTTTTAGATGAAATAGAGAAGGCCCATCCTGATATTTTCAATGTTCTTTTACAAGTGATGGATCATGGTGCTTTGACCGATTCTCAGGGGCGCACGACCAATTTCAAGAACATTATTTTAGTTATGACTACTAATGCTGGCGCTAAGGAAATGGAGTCTGGCTCAATTGGTCTATCGACCAAGGCCGGACCAAACTCATCCAAACGAGACCAGGCCTTGAAAAACTTTTTCAGCCCCGAGTTTAGAAATAGATTAGATGGTATTGTCCAGTTCAATAAATTAGGTCTAGACAGCATTCTGGATGTGGTCGACAAATTTTTGGCGCTAGTATTTGACCGATTGGCGGAAAAGGGCATTGAACTCAAGACTTCGCTGAAAGTTCGGGAGTGGTTGGCCAAAAATGGTCACGATGACAAAATGGGTGCCAGGCCAATCGAGAGATTAATCAACGAAAAGATCACCAAACCGCTATCCAAGGAGATCATTTTTGGCAGACATGAGAAGGGAGATCAAGTGATAGTCGATGTCTTGGCTGACCATGATGATCTCGATCAGGATGTTGCAAAAGAGATCTTTTCCTTCAAATGGAGCAAGCGAGAATCCAAAAAATCGTAATAGTGCCAAAAATTTGCGCCAGTTTTTTTGCATAAAGGGATTTTTTTACCCATTCCGCAGTCAACAACAGCTCCCCCTCTTATAATTTTTTTTTTCGGCCATTAAGCGGAAGCAAGAGGGGGGGGTTGTGCTTCCTTGATTTGAGAAATAAAAAAAAAGTCGCGAAAACTCAGTGCCCATGCACCTTCTGGCGTTTTCAAAATTGAGCTTAATTTTTTTCACAAATGTTCGATGAGTCCTTTAAGAAAATATGAGATGTCTTTTTGTTTTAAGTATTCAAAAAAATACTTTTTTTGTTTGCGTTAGAACAAAAATATGTTTATTCTTTAAAAAGAGAAGTATTGAAAACCAGGAGGATGTCAATGGTTGCTAAGAAGAAAGCCACAAAGAAAAAAGTAGCTAAGAAAGCTACAAAGAAAGCTGCTAAGAAAGTTGCAAAAAAAGCTACAAAGAAAGCTGCTAAGAAAGTTGCAAAAAAAGCAACTAAGAAAGTAGCTAAGAAAGCTACAAAGAAAGCTGTAAAGAAAGTTGCAAAAAAAGCAACTAAGAAAGCTACAAGAAGAAAAGCAGCTAAGAAGCCTACTGCCAAGAAGTAAGCTGACAGAAAGAAGCCATCTGGCTTCATTTTTATTAAGCGGTCTAGTATGGGCCGCTTTTTTTTTGCCATTTTTTCAAATACGACCTAAAAATCACCTAAAAATTCGCATATTCTTGGCCATATCTGCCTCTTCAGTTGACCAAGGGAGGAAAGTTGGCTACTTTCTCGCCTTCGTAGACATGGTCAAGGTCAGTCATAATACTTTTTAACAGGGTGGAGTTATGGCAACAGGATTAGGCATTCGAAATGCCGAGCTCAAAGAACAGTGGTTTCGCGATGATCAAGGCAACCAACTGGTTAAAATGGGGGACTTGATTTTTCCTCCTCGCAAAGTCTGGATGAAGACATTTGGCTGCCAGATGAATTATCACGATAGTGAAAGGATTTTATCCCACTTAAATGATTTGAATTTTTCTCATACCCAGGAGCTTGAGCAGGCAGATTTGGTCCTTTTCAATACCTGCGCTGTTCGCGATTTGGCGAATACTAAATTTTATAGCAATTTGGGTGAGCTTAAGCATCTTAAGAAGTCCAAAGGCAAGGATTTGGTGATTGGCGTAGGTGGTTGTATTGCGCAAACAGAGGGTAAAGAACTGGTTAAAAAGTATGCTCATTTGGACTTTGCCTTTGGCACAGACGTTATAGATTGTATCAACGATATGGTTTATAGAACCTATGCAGGTGATTCCAAATTTGCCATCAATTCATGGGATCGATCGGATAATTTTTCAATTGAAACCAAAATCACCCATGGTTCACCCCAGGCGTTTGTTAACATTATAAAAGGCTGCAACAAATATTGTTCCTATTGTATTGTCCCTTATACTCGTGGCAAGGAGAGATCGCGTCGCAAGAGCGAAGTCATGGAAGATATCCGTCGCTTGGTTGAGTACCAAGGAATTCAAGAGGTCATTCTACTTGGCCAAAATGTGAACAGTTATGGCCATGATAATGGCGAAACTTTGGCCGAATTATTGATGGAGTTGGAGGATTTAAGAGGACTTGAACTGGTTAGATACACTACCAGCCATCCCTACGATGTTTCAGATGATCTTATCGCTGTTCATGGTAGCGCTCGTAAATTATCTCGTCAATTGCACCTTCCAGTTCAAAGTGGTTCTAATAGCGTTTTAGAGCGTATGCTAAGAGAGTATACTGTTGAACACTATATGGAGTTGGTGGAAAAATTGAGAACGGCCAGGCCAGATATGGTGCTCACAACAGATATTATTGTCGGTTTTCCAAATGAAACGGAGGCCGAATTCCAGGCCACTTTGGATCTTTTGGATGCGGTTCAGTTCGATTTTACCTATAGCTATGCATATTCAGAAAGAAATAACACGCGTGCTGCCAAAATTGTTGATCAGCTTAGCCAAGATGTTCGCGGCGAGCGCCTGCGACACTTACAGGCATATCAGCTTGATATTCAGTCCAAGATCAGGGCCAAGTTGATTGGTGAGCGCTTCACTATGTTGGTAGAGAGCAAAGGCTTCATGGGCGGAGTAAAAAAATGGAAGGGGAGAACAAGTTGCAACAGAATTGTGCACTTTTTGCCAGAATCTGAAACCAAGGATTATCAGTGGCATTGGGTTGATGTCGAGGTCACCTCTGCAACATCGTTAAGTTGCCAAGGAAAACTTCTTCATGATTATGGGAAAATCCCTCCCCATTTGATTCAATAAGGGACTATTTTTATACCTTAAATCTTGTCTGCAAGGAGCTTCCTTCCCTCTGCAATCAGCTTTTATAGTCGAGTAGTATTAAGTATAGGGCGTACAACCGCCTAAATGAGGTTCTACTCTTGATTTTTAGTAAGCAAATGCTGATGAGATTCAGGCCTAAACTTTTTGTTTTAATGTTACTTTTATTTGCATTATCTTCAAAATCTTACGCAATTGTAGAATTGTCATTTGACTTTGCTTATCAGAAGCAAGTTTATGGAGCCGCTCGTCAAAATAATTTGGTAAATAGGACTTACATGGGCTCTTGGGCCTATTATTTTTCAAATTATACTGCTCTTGAATTGAATTATTCGAATTCACAAGAGATCACCACCGAAAAAAATACCGTGGCCCTGACAAGTACTTTAAGTATCACTGGTACGCAGAATCGGGTGACAAATACTGTCTATGGAGTTGGGATTCGTCAATCCTTCGCACCTAAGGGGGCCAGAATTCGTCCTACTATGAGTCTTGGCTATGCCACTCAGGAAATGCAAAGTATTTCTGATTATACGTTTTCTGACTCTGTTAGTGGGGCATCAACAACGGTGACAACATCTGTAATTAAGACAAGGGCGGACTCTGCCTTTGGAACTTTTGCTCTACAACTTGGCATAACTCAGACATTTGCTATTCGCGCCAGTGTTGCTACTGTTTTTCCTGCTTTTGAGTGGAATGCTGCTAAAAACAATCTTAAATATTTGGCCGGATTTAATTGGATTTTTTAATGTCAGCAAAGGTCCTAGTATTTATATCCATCAGTTGCTTTATTTTTGGTTGCTCTAAATTTCCCTATATGCTTGAGCAGGGAGCTGGTCAGATCAAACTATTGGCCAGAGGAGTGGATAATAAAAAACTATTGAATGATCCCAATATTGACCAGGCAATCAAAGATAAAATTTCCAAGATTGAAGCCTATCGGCAATTTTTCTATAAATTTTGGGATATCCCACCAGGCAAGATCTACTCAAAAACGACTTTTTTACAAGATGATGCTGTGACCTACCTTGTGATTACGTCTCCTTTTGATGAGATTAAAGCAGGTCAGGAATGTTTTCCTTTCGTCGGATGTTTTCCTTATCTAGGTTTTTTTAAAAAAGAATCTGCTATTAGTTATGCCAAGAAACAAGAGAAAGCTAACTATGTAACCTACATTCGTCCGGTATACGCTTATTCAACTTTGGGAAATTTTGACGACAATATATTGTCGTCATTTTTCAAGTTTGACGAGCATGAATTGGCAGAAATTATATTTCATGAATTATTTCATACAATGTTTTTTGTTAAAGACGAAGTTGATTTAAACGAAAATCTTGCCAACTTTTTTGGCAAGGAAATGGTCTATCTTTATTTTAAGCAGAGTGAAGAGGAAAAGAAAAAATCAGAGGCAATAAAAAAACAAAAAATGCAGTTAAATTCGCTGGTCGTAGCCTTGGTCAATAAGTTGAGCGAACATTATCATCAGAAAAAAGTTCAAGGCACCATGGACAAGCAGCAGGCTGCGGATATCCTGCAGGAATTTTTAAAAAATGAATTTATGCCGCAGATTAAGACGTTTTGTGACAATCAAGCTTTGTCCCCAATTGACTGCTTTCCACTGAGAAGAAAATGGAATAATGCATCTTTTGCAGCTTATTTAACGTATGAGAGAAAAAGTAACGATCTTGAAGGACTGAAATCCCGTGTCTCGGGATCATTAAAAGAGTTTTATCTGTACATCTCAAAAAAATATGAAGAGTATAAGAAAGAGCATAAACAGAATAAGTTTAAAACTTTTGAGAGCTATCTCTTCAAAATTGATTGAATATTCTTTGATTTAGGAAGTATGCATGAAGGGCCACGTCTATTTTATTGATCCACTCGAAAAATTAAACATACGTAAGGATTCAACTCTCATGTTGGCGCTTACGGGATTGAAAATGGGGCTGGAAAGCTATGTCATATTTTCCTCTGATTTATATTTTTCCAACCAGAATCAGGAGAGTCTAAGGGTCTATACTTTTGCTGGGGACTTTTCCAAGGAAGGGTATTATTTGGAATCTTTTGTTTTGGGCCAAAGCAAGCAAATAAGTTTTTCACAAGTGGCCTATCTGCATATGCGAATTGATCCGCCTTTTGATAGTCGATATTTAAGATTTTTGTGGGTGTTGCAAGAGTTAAAAAAGAAAGGTCTGGTAGTTCTTAATGATTCCCAGGGTATTCTTTTACATAATGAGAAATTGGCAGCCTATTCTCATCCTTTGTCTCATGCCAGTTTTGTCGGGGGGGCCGGGCAAGCGGCTTTGGATTTCTTGAAAAATTTAAAACAGCAAGGATATTCAGATTTCATTTTGAAGCCCTTAGATTTGTATCAGGGCATGGGTGTACAAAAATTTTCCTGGAACGACGATCTAAAGAAACTGTTAGAAGATAAAGAGCATGAGTTTGGCGGCATGTTGGTGCTCCAGCCCTACATTAAAGCTGTTGAATCTGGCGAGTTGCGATCAATTTATTTTGATGGTGAGCACTTGGGGAGCATCATCAAAGTTCCTCCTAGCGGCAGCTACCTTGCCAATATTGCTCAAGGGGCCACATATGCTGCGATTGAACCCTCTACTGCAGTGGCAGGAATATGCAAAAGTATTGCAACAGAATTGCAAAAAGACGGCGTTAGGTTGATTGCCTACGATATCTTAGATGAAAAGATTTCAGAAGTGAATGTCACCTGCCCAGGTCTATTGGTCGAAGTTTCCAAGGCATGTAAGAGGGATCTGGCACAAGAGATTCTACAGCGTATATAGTCCTGATAATTTTTAGTGAGGCATATCTTTTGTGTAGTCAGTTGAAAGCTGTAATCCAATTTCATAGCAATCATTAGGCCAAACATAGTCCCATGGACAACGAGGGCTATCATTGAAGTTTTGCATTTTATCATAAGTACATGAGTAGTCCCATTTTACGTTTAAGACCTCTATTATTAGAGGCTGAGCTGATTGTGGGACGCTAAATGAGTGGACGCCACTGCAACCATCAACTGGAATGTCGTTAAAGGTATAGGTCGAGTTATAAGTAAAGGCACCTTGAGTTTTGACGCCTACTTTTACTTGTAGCTTGGTATAAGGAAGGGCCATGTAGGCACAGTTGTTATTATAGGTATCTGTCCCTTGGCCGGGAGAAGTGTAGGCCAATACTCGAATATTAAACCTGGCATCTGTGACAAAGTGGCCTTGAATGCTGGCAGTTTGCAAACGAGGGTCACTAGCGGAAGACCAGGCGACAATATTTGCACCTTTTCCGTGGGCGACGATATTAGGTAGTTCATAATATTCTTCTGACTGAGGGCCAGTGCCGGCATCGTGACATCCAGGATTGTTACCGGTATTAGGAATTGTACCGGAGCCTGATGTTCCATTCCCCGTGCCTGTTGTCGTTCCAGTTGAACCAGTCGTTCCAAAAGTCGGGTCAGTGGTGACTTTGTTGGAATTGGTACTGGTCTTCATACATGCTACGAAAGCGGTTAAAGTCAGCACAAGTAGATAGGTCAATTTTAAATTATTCATAAGTTACCCTTTATTACAAAGGGCTCATCGAACATTTTTGCAAAAAGTTTTAATTTAAGTTGCATCAGTGAAACAAAACCGAGCTCTTCTGTTTGGTATACGGCCATTGTGATTCGTTGCACTTCCTAATATTATGGGTTTATGAAAATAACTAATCATGCTTCAGATTTTTTTAGCAAAATTTTTCCAGCTGCCTTTAAATTTGTTAGGGCCATGGGCCTTGAAAATGAGAAGGTGCTTGAAGTTCTCGGCAATGCAATTTATCTGGCGCTGGAAGAAGAAAGTTCCCAATCTCAAGAACTAGAAGAGGTTGGTGATGAGTTTCACGCCTTCAAGTTGAAATTTTTTGCTAAGTGTTTTACTGCCGGCTCACGAAGTTTGCCCGAAATTTTACATTTTTCTGATAAGCAGGCCTTTTGGGGTTTAAACTGCAAACAAAGAATTGCCATTACATTGCTGACGCAAGAAAAATTCACTTTTTATGATTTTGCAGCGGTTTTAGGTAGTGATGTCTGGAGCGCCATGAGTATTTTTTATTCTGGTATTGAGGATCTTTTGTGGTTTCACAAGCAAAATGAAAATGGCTTATTTGAATGGCCTGATAAGTATCAGAGTGAAAGCTATTGTATTAAGTCTCGAGAGATCGTTGCCTATTATAACGAATTACAACAGGGAATGGCACTCAGGCCCTTTGAGGTACATTTAAATGATTGCACGACTTGCCAATTGGCTTTAAAAAAATGGTCAAAAATAATGGATGACCTGAGCTTATTGTGTCCCAATTTGACGCCAAATAAGCAAGATTTTGATCTCTTTGTATCAAGTTTTGAAAGTATGAACAAAAATAAAGAAAATTCTTCTGGGGCGATTCGTAAGGCATTATCTTTTTTATTTGAAATTGGCAGGGTGGGGCGCTCGCAGTCTTAATTTATATGAAGTTGGAAATAAATATAAAATTCACCTTCCCTGCTGATGAAGGCCTTGGGTGGGTTACGCAGACTTCTAATGCCAGCAAGTGTTTCATCAAATAGCTTCTGGACTAAATCATCCCTAGACCATTGAATAATTTTTATCGTGACAATATTACCTTGAGAATCAAAGATGATTTTGCCAGTCAGTTTGTGTCTGTCAGTATCTAGTCTTTGCTTGAGATGAGGGTATTGCAGGCTTAGCTGGTTAAAGGCCTTCATAAAAGATGCGACGTATGCCTCAAAAGTACGTTTTTGAAAGCTATAGAAAATTTTCTCTGTAGAATTTAGTTGGTCTAGTGGGACGCCTTCAGGTGGACTAAATTTAAAATTGAAAGCGGAGTTACTTAGGACTGCATCTTCAATTGGCGAGGAGACATACTGTTCTCTCGTTGTGGCCGAAAGCTTGCTGGGTATACCTAGTGATTCAATTTCTCCTGGGCGCGCCATCTCTTTGATCGTTTTGCTATGTTGGATGCTAATTCCATCACTCAGATTTTTTGATTCTAGATCTGATAGTTTAATATCTGAGTCTCTCATTCCGCCAGATTTGCCAACGGCCATATCAGGTATAGATTTTCCCTTGGATCTTTTAGCATCGATGGGGTGAGGTTTAGGTGCCACAGGTAATGAAAATTCTTTCTTACCATCGCTTGTTCCCACTTGCTTGTATTTAGGGATATCGATATTTTCTAGTGGAACTATTTCAAGCGGGCTGGATATTTTAAGGTGATCTTTTATACTGCTAGGTTGGCCAAAGTGAAAATTTTGAAACCAAAGCAGCAAAAGGAAGAAGAGCAGATGCAAAAATAACGAAGAGAGCAATCCAGGAGTAAAAAAATTGTTATTAGTTTCTATGTTATTGATGTTGTTGCTTGCTACCACAGTATTACCCGACTTCAGTTATTGGTCTCTGGTATTTTACTATAGTCAAGTCTTGGCTGAATAGGGACAACTATTCTCTTTTTTTACAATTCTTGACTAAATTACCGTCCCTTGGGACAATAATTTGTGCTCAAACTGTCCAAGTGGCAGTGATGGATAAGGGCGGCAAATCGACATTAATGTACATTATATTTGGGGTCGTAACATGGAAGTGACTGGGTTCCCACATTCAGGTGGTTTTTCGAAGATCAAAATAGCAGCCGTGGTTGCAATGGCAGTATTGTCATTTACTACTTTATATTTTCAAAATTTTAATTCTGGGCGATTTCAATTACTAAAAACGACGCATGAAGGATTGAGTACATGTTTTTTTAGGGTTGGTCAGACCTATATGGCGAGAATGTTGGGTGACCAATCATCAACCTATCTTGAGAAGAACTTTATAGACAATACAGAAAATTGTTTTGCAGATGTTTCTCAGGCTACTAGAAGTGAATCCCTATTTCGAGCAGCCAGTTCAGTTCTGGTTAATCAAATGCAAGGAGAGGTTCACGCATTTCACGAGGGGCTCCAGGCCACAAATAGCGTTTTTTCAAGGGCCAGTAGTGAAAAAAACAATTTGAATGATCGCTACATTAAGCTGGAATCACTTAAATTTGAAATTGAAGATATGCTTGAAGCTTCTAGTGCAAAAGTTATGCGCGCCCAAAAATACTGGTTTTGGGGTGGACTGACGGCCATTGCCCTGCTGATCTTTTTTACTAGTTATCTTATTTTCTTTCAAAAAAATACGCATGTTAAAAATAGTATACCTCAATCCTTACAAGCAAGAAGAATTGATGTGGATGATCAATCTGAAATTCTGGCAATGGTGTCCGAGCATGATCAAGCTGATGCAAATGAACATAAAGTGAGTATAGATTTTGTCAAGCAGGAACAACTACAACCAGAAGTAGAATTGTTTTCTGTTGAGGAAACTCTCTCGAAAGCTTTGGAACTAATTTCAAACAAATTATTTAGTTACGGTGTAACTGTTGATTTGGATGTGGCTGTCGATCTGACTATTCCAGAAAGAAAACTAGAGAGTTTAGAACAAATTTTTTATAACTCCTTAGTACTAGGACTAGGAAATTCTGCTGATCATGCTCCTAGATCGATGAGAATATCTCTTAAAGAAAGTGTCGAAGAGTTGAGTTTTTCATCTATTGTAGAATTTCGTTCTGCCCGAGACAATTTTGATAGAAAAAGTATGACTGTTACAGTGCTGCAAGAGATGATTAAAGAGAATAATGGTTTATTTGAGCTTAAAAACTTAACAAATGCTGATGGCAAGATTGTAGGGATCAAGATCTCTGCTTATCTACCGGTTTCATCACTGATAATGGATAAAGCTGAGTCCGTCACAGAAGGTAAGAGAATCACAGTCAGGAAAGGGAAAAAAAGAGAGCTTCTATCATCAATACAGGCCCAATTAGAATAATCTCTTCTGTTTGCTTTTGAAACTAGAATCAGGATATAGCCAGGCCAAAAGTTCGGCCAGGGTTTCGTCAGAATTTGAAGGATCGGTTAACAAATCCAACACCGGTGAGGATGGCCATTTTTCTTTAGTCAGTTTTTCATAAATGGCATCTCCAATCGCTTTACCTGCAATGCGGGCCGATAGGTAAACAGTGCGGAGGGATTTTCTATTAAGCGCCATTTTTGAAAAGACTCTAATTTTTCTTATATGATCAAAAAAAAGTAGGGCAATTTGGTTTGATTTTTTTAAATCGATGTTCTTGTGCTTTGTATTGTTCTTTATATCTAGATAGAGATCACACTTCCGATAAGGATTAATAATTTTACTACAAAGGTATGCAAATAAATGACGCTTAAGAAGAAACATGAACTTGGCATGATTGTCGCTGGAGGTGAGTATTTTTTCTTCAATATCATCCGTTTTGGCCATAATCCGAAGCAAGTGTATGCCTGCGAGGAGTGAGATGCGATTAATCGAGTAGCTGGAGCAATAATAAATATTGGAAGCTGTTAGATGGAAAAGATGCCCTTCAATAATCAGTTTTCGAAAGTAGGCACGAAGCTTTTGCGGAGTATTTTGATTAATCTTTCCAAATAGGGCCGAAATTTGATTATGATCATAGAGGTTGAAATCTTCTAGAATATACCGGTCACACTGAACTCCTAAGGTGCTGGCCAAATGCTCGCATAAGTAAACGAAATTATCATGAATATTACTGGTAAAAGACTTCAGCCCTTCTTGCATTATAGAGTCATGCAAGTCAAATTCAGGATCTTCGCAAAGATTGTCATACCAGTAGATCATACTTTCGTATTTAATCCATGGGGGTGAAGATTGGATGGAAAACTCGTTGTTTCCAAACTTAACGATGACTGATTCACCGACAATATGTTTGGAGGTTAACTCCCAAAATACATCATCAAGATTTTGATGGATTACAGTTTGTGGTAGTTTATGGCCAAAGGCGCGGGAAACCTTTTTAGGCAATTTGTTGGGCATAATATGTAATTCACCAAACAATATTAAGAAAAGATGGTTTGGATGCTGGCTGATCTGGCCGGCAATTATTTCAGCCGCGCTTTGGTCACGTTGTGACAAAGTGCCTTGCGAGTTAAGTGCTAGAATCCTATGACCATGAATTCTTGCCAGGTCAAAGAACTCTCTATAATGTGACCAAGGAAATCGCCAGGATTCGTTATAATTAATCGATTCCAGTAATTCTTGTTCACTAATAAGTTTATCCAAGTACATATCAACATATGATTGATGCTCTTGATGAACCAGTTCAACCCCGAGAATGAGGTTGGCCTTTTCTTCAATCAGAGTTTTAATAATTCTTTGTAGGTTGCGGGCACTTTGATCAAATGTGTGAAAGTCTCCCAAATAAACAACTTTGGAAGAGGCCATGGCGACAAAAAGCTCTAATTCGTCGCAGGTTTTAAACTTTCTTTTGGCATATTTTTTTTGATCGTGAAGGTAAGCTTTAAGCTCTCTGGACATCTCTCCTTCATAGCTTAAGGCCTTTTTTTTCATGTAATTGTATATGGCAAATTGAGATGCGTTGATATCTCCCTGGGCGGAACTTTGGTTCTTTTTTTTCATTGATTAAATAATAGCGAAATGGCCGATAAGGTGCCAGCAACTTTTTTATTAGATGCCAATTTGTCGAGTTATAATTCGGTTGATGAGTTCCTTGGTCTGGCCGATCAACTTGTTCAAGTTTTCTTCCATTTTTAGGAAAGACTCAATGATAGGCGCAAGTTCTGAAAGGGAGGGAATTTTTAGACCTAAGAGAATTTGGGAAATGGGAACATTATTAGCGGAATTTAAGATGAAATTTAAAAATTTCAAAAGGGAAATGCCTGAAAAAAGTCTGACAATTTCGACCCCGTCGGAAAAGAGGGCCAAATAGTCTTGGCCATCTTGAGTACCAAAAACGCGGTCAGTTAATACCCCTTGGAGTTGATCTCGGTGAGTCAGTTTGAAATCCAGATAGACATCTGGATTTTTAGGATAGAGAGAATGCTTCTTAAGTTTCATGAGTGGGTTTAAAATAAGTGGGTTGTTATAATTAATCGCACTTCCCATTTTAATTTTTGATTCGCCCTTTAACTTTTCAATTGAACCCTGAAGTTCTGATTTGAAGTGAGAAAGAAGACCGAGAGTATGCCAGGGGAATTCTTTGGCCAATTCTTGGATCATTCCAATCATAGAATGGAATTCACTTTCAATTTTCTCAGGATGGACTTCAAGTAAAGATTCAATATTTGTGGCAAGAAATTTTATTTGCGAAAGTCTTGATTCTGGAATCATTATTGACTCACACAAGAATTTAGGAATTAGAAGTGAACGAAGTTTTGCCTTAAATTTACTTTGACCGCCATTAAGAGATATCTGGATAACCTGCTTGCCAATATCAGAATTTAAGTAACTGCGCAGAATGTTGATGTTGATATCGCTTCTCTTGGGTAACAGTCCAAAATATTGATAAAAGGCCACGCCATATTTTTCCACTTTGGCCTGATAGGCGTCATTACGAATTATTTCTAAAACAACATTTTCGGGATTTGAGAAATTAGCAATAAGAAGAAAGGGGAAGCGATCTCCCTGCCTTATTTTGACTCCCAGAAGATGGTCTGTCATTTCATTCGATTGGGTTTCAGAACCTTGACTTAGACTTTCAATGACAAAAAATGTCTCTAGCCCTACACATGATTGCGTCAGCCGTTTGAAAAAGTTGGGGTAGGTAATCAATCCGGTATCATTGGTGGCACTATGAACGAGCTTGCCATCAAGGATAGCATCTTGGAAGAATTCTAAAGACAGGCCGTTTTTAAGCTCTGTTTGGTAAACAGGAATGTTCGGGCTTTTATGGCGTAAAAATGTAGAAATTTCATCCTGGCACAAAGAAAAATGGGAAAATTGTTGTAAGTCACCTTTCAAACGGAAAGTCAGGCAGGGAACCTTTTTTGATTTTCCAAAATCACTCCCTGTTGTAGTCATATCGAAAAATGGGTTGGGGGAGCTCCATCCGACTTGTTGGGCACTATTTTGGGTGAGAGAATTTTTGCAAAAGATGTATAGAAAATCTGGAATTTCCCCCTTGCCAAACAATTCTTGAAAATTGAAATGGCCTTCCAATTTTACAACTTTAAGTAGTTGTTCAATTTTCTCACTTTGGCTTGGGACAAAAAGGTTTTGATTTGAAAAAACATATATCAGTCCGGTACTCGTCAAGTGCTCCACTTGCTCAGTAATGTGTGAAAGTAAAGAATGATGAGGATTTCTTTTTGGCAATTCATTAAAATTAATGACGATACGATCGTAGAGCAGATGACCCTTAACTTCACTATGGGAAAATAGAGAAAATTGTCCCAATTCATTATCTTTTGATTTTGAAATTTTTGAATGAATAATTTTACAAATAAACAGGCAAGGGTCTTCTGATCGGATGACAGCCATTGATACTAAAAATGAGAGGTATTGCAATTCGTGACAAATTCTTAGAAAGTGTCCATTTTGAAATTCTTGATTAAAGAAATCAGGACAGATAACTGAATTCCAATTGGAGTTTAAGTTACTCTCTTGCGCTAGCCAATGAGATTGAGAAAGAGAGAAAAGATGATCTCCCATATATTTTACGTTAATGGGACGCAGTGAATTTTTGCGCGATATTGGAGATGTTTTTTCTTCTCCCGCTGTTAGCCATTTGGGAAATTGCAAGATTAAGTCATTGAGAAAGAGCCCAAAGGTTTTGTGTGAAAGGGAGTGAGAAAATCGCCCTTCGCCCCATTCTCCAGAGAGAGAATCCATAGAATTACGATATGTACAAATTTTCATCATTTCAATGATGGAAATTTCATTGATGTATTCTTTGATTTCAGAAAGTTTGCTGATGCTTTCTCCCGTGGGACGGTACCAGCTATATTGGTTGGACTGGAGTGCCTCACAGTTTAAATCGGTGGAGCTTCCCTTCCTGAAAATCTTCGCCAGAAGAGAATTGGGTGAAATAATACTGTTATCGTGCAAGGGAAATCCAATTGCACGACAAAGCTTAATTATGAACTTGAGTTTAAATAAGAAAATGGCAGCACACCTGAATGTATAGATATCTATAAATTCTTGGATGTCTTGCTTGAAAGGAGAATTAGGATCTTGAATATGTTCCCACAAAAGTGAGTAAGTTGAGATTTCAAGCCCATCTTTGCCCTTGGTTTGTAAGAAGGATAAAAACTGATTGTATATGGATAGTTTGAGTGTTTTGTTAAAGTGGTCGTGGGAAACAAACTGCCTTTTAGCATCATTCCACAGAAGGTGAAGGGTTTTTTTGATTGAAAGGGCACGCTTAGATATAAGGCCTTCACCAGTCCATCCAGGGGTAAAAAATAATGAAGGGGAAAACTCTAAACTTCGTTCTGGCATTGGGGGAGGAAGACTTTTGTACTCCGGGTCTACACCGTTACTACTCTCTGGCATGGAAAACGCCACACCTTCTTCTTTCAACCAAGAATTTGCCTTAAAGGAGCTCGTGTTCAAACCTAAACTCCCCTTGCGGTTATGATTTTAAAAAACATTTAATACCTGATTATATTGAAAAACGGCCCGTCCCTTTAGCTTGGAAGGATAGGGGCAATCTTCAAATTTAGTGGTGAGATTTTTTACCTAAAAGAAGTGAAGATGTCATGGTGGATGGGCCAAAAGAAATCTGAAATTGTCTAACATTTGATAATGTAACAGACTGAAATTGTTTATAAAGGAGTTAACTGTTGATTCTCAAGTTTTGCTTGACAAGAGCCGATGAGAAAGTGTTCAGAAACGATTGCATTAATGTTTTGCGTTGTTAGCAGATGACCGAACCCAAAAGGAGTATGTCATGGGGGAAAGTAAGAAGTCAGAGATGGGTGGAAATGAGGAGCAAGGATTTAATGAATCCGAGCTAGAAGATATTATGAGTGAAATTGAGTCACTTGAGGCCGAATTCCAAGATGAATCGGGCAATGAGTCACATCAAGCTGTACAAGCTCCTACTCAACCGGCCGTGAAGCAAAAAGTGCAAGAGGATAAGCCTGTGCCTGTGGTGGCGATTCACTCAGCTAACAAGTCTGAGATCCCTGCATGCCAAGGTCACTCCAAAATGGAGTTTAAGGTTGAAGGGCAAATGGGATTAGATCTCAATTTTTTGATTGAGGGGCATCATATTCATCTTTTTGTTTCAGAAGCTGAGGGTTTTGTGATTGAAATGGAAGGCGGTGCAAGATTTAATATACCGCTACACAAGGTGAAAAAAGCGAGCTAGATAAATGTCCATCAAGATTCTTGGTGGGGTCTTTAAGCATTTCTCTCTCAAGGTTCCTATTGGCCCAACGCGCCCGACTTCTGTCATACTTCGCAGAAAAATCTTTGATAAATACCAAAATCTTTCAAATCATATTTTTATTGATGCTTGCGCTGGTAGTGGGGCCATGGGTATAGAGGCGCTGAGCAGGGGGGCCGAGAAAATTTATTTTATCGAAAAATCGCCAAACGCCCTTAAAATTCTCAAGCAAAATATGTGTCTATTGGCGACAAAGTTTTTTCCCGACCAAAAGTCTGTGCCGTGGGATCTTATAGGCGAGGATTTTTCTCGCTTAATCAAGAGCGGATTTATTCAAGAAATGCTTAAAAACCAATCAAGCTACTCGAATATTATTTTTTTTGACCCTCCCTACAAAGAGCATGATATGTATTATCAAGTTGAAAATGAGCTTCTTACTCAGACTTTCAAGGGACAAATTTGGATAGAGTCAGATGAACTAGTAGGTATTTCCGCTAGTCACTGGGAAAAATACAAAAGCTTGAACAAAATAATCAGACAAGGAAAAAGCTATTTGGCCATTTTCATTTGTGAGTAATTCCCCTAGTTATTTATTTGCCTAATATTCTTGCGAGAAATAGAATTCCATTGTCGTGTTTCTTTGAAAAAATAATTTTACGCACCAGGGGAGATCGGATGGAGCTTAGCTATCGAGTTCGAGATATCAAAGAAAGCATCACTTTAAAACTCAATGCCAAGGCCATGGAGCTGGCGGAATCAGGGCGACATATTTTCAATTTGACCGCTGGCCAGCTACCTTTTAGGCCACTTAATGAGTTTGTTGATTTAATTAGAAGTGAGTTGAATTTTGTTCGCAGTTATCAATATTCACCTGTGGCTGGATTTCAAGATTTGCGTCAGAAGATTATGAACTACGTTCAAAAATCTCGCGGCATTAACTTTAAAGACCATGATATTGAATTTTCTTGTATGGTAAGCAATGGGGCCAAGCATTGCCTATCAAATGTTTTGGGCGCGCTGATCGAACCAGGTGATGAAATTATTATTTTGGCTCCATATTGGGTCTCATATCCGCAAATGGTGAAATTTTGTCGAGGTGTGCCCATAACGATTTCAAGCAATATCTTTGATGTCTTTATTCCCTCATTAGAAGAAATCAAACGTGCCATTTCTTCAAAAACCAAGGCCATCATTATAAACAGCCCTAATAACCCAACTGGTACGCACTATTCGGACTCCTGGATGAAAGGTTTTGGCGAATTGATGCTGGAAAATCCACACGTGAACATTATCAGTGATGAGATTTACTATGAGCTTTTTTATTTTGATCCTAGGCCAACTTATTTTTATCATCACTTTCCGCAATTATTGAGCAGGACGGTGATTGTCGATGGAATTTCCAAGACATTAGCTTCTACTGGTTTGCGCATTGGCTATACGGTTGGGCCCAAGGATTTGATTGATGTTTTAACCAAGCTGCAAGGGCAGACAACTTCTGGGGCCAATAGCTTGATTCAAAGAGCTTTGGTGCATTTTGATTTTGATATGGTGGCCGAGTACTTGGGGCCTATCAAGGGGCATTTGCGATCCAACGCCCAGATTGTGCGTGAGAATTACCGAGATTATAATTTGGCCCATTGCTGGTATCAGCCATTTAGTGCTTTTTATTATATGGTCGACTTCACACGAACACCTCTTATGAATGACTATCGCAAAGGGCCCGATGACAAAGAAGACTATGCTGATCAAATCTGTCTGGATTTTCTAGAGAAATATGGCGTTGCCATGGTGCCTGGTGGGGACTTTGGCATGCCGAATGCCGCGAGAATTAGTCTAGTACTTGAAAAGGAACAATTTGCCGAGGCCATGAAAATTATTGTCTCAGCACTGGCCAAGAAGCTCTAGGCCTTTTTTTCACCCTTTTATGTTTAACCCAAAAGCTCCCATAATAAGGGGTGGGGTTTTTATTCCCATAATTAGGATGAGCATGAGTCGCCGTTTATTGTCCCTCATAATTGTAATCAGTTTTTTCCTTTTTTCAGGTTGTGGCCAGTCGGTAGCTCAAAAAAGAGAAGACGCTGTCATTTCTGCCAATATTCTTTTAACCAAAAAAAAATATGACGAGGCGATTACTTTATTGGAAGGCGCCGGCCGTGATGTCAAGAGTGTGCGCTACCTTAAGGCTTTAGCCTCTGCTTATGCTGGCAAGGGGGGATTCAATGTGCTTAAGTTATTTGCTGATGACTTGGCCCTCGTCTCTACCCCCTCTCCGATGGGTGGAATGTCTCGATTTTCTACATCCGACGATATGACAACGGCCACAGATAGTGATTTTGTAAACCTGCAAAAGGCCATTGATCTCTTGCTCTATGCTGGCGGAGTGGATACCTCGGTCAATCCTACAGTTGCTGAACGCGGTGTTTTTTTTAACGCCAGTGATGCCAGTGAAATAAATGTTCTTTTGATGTATCTAGTGCTGGTACAAACGGGGCGCTATTTTCAATTCTATGGCAATACTTCGGCTTTGGGGATTAAGGGCGGAGGAACGCAAGGAAATGTCTGCTTTTTAAATTATCAAAACTTGGCCTTCGCCGGTGGTCCGCCTAATGATATGAATGCTCTTCAGGCTTCTGGAGCAACTGGCGCCTGTAACGTTCTGCTTAATGGTCATGCCAGTTTAGGCACTCCAGGTTCGTATCAAACAGCTCGATTGTGCCAAGGAGTAGTTCTGTTAAATAATTTCTTGGCAATTTTTCCTTCGGTTGTTGCAGGAGTGTCGGGTACGAACTTTGACGCCATTAAAGCACTAGAGAGTGTTATAAATACCGCCAAAGCTTTGGCTGAAGTTGCTACGCCTGGAACTGATGCGCGAGTGAGCACTTCCTTAAGCCAGACAAAGTGTGAAAGCGATAATGCTGCGAGTGACGTTTACCTTCAAACCTATTTTGCCTTTATCATGGAGACTTTAGTTCAGTGATCAATAAAATACTTTATTGTCTCCTCATTTTGCTACTATCCAATGTGCTATTTGCTAAAGAGATGCGTTACCTGGTTAGATCGCCAAGAGCGCTCCTCATGGGAGATGCATATACTGCTAATGCTGTTGATGAATACTCGCTATTTTATAATCCGGCGGCCCTGGGTGGGGGATCACTGGTTGAATTGCATCCCTTTAATGGGGATGTAGGGGTTACCAATGCTCTGGATGATTTAGATAGATTCAAAAATTTCCCCAAGGATGCAGTCTCAATCGCAGATCGCGTATTGGGTTTTCCCGTTTATATTCATGCTGGCTCCACGCCAGGATTAAAGTTTGGCCCCTTTGGATTTTCAATGTTGATCAACTCATCTGCTAGTTTGGTGCTGCGAAACGCGGTCTACCCACAGCTAGACGTGGACTATCGTTTAGATAGAGGATTTGTGGCCGGCTACGCCTATAGCTGGGGTAGCGGAGGGAAATATGAAAAGTTTAATCCCTTTGAAAAGGCAAAAAAAACCGCTACTTCTGGGCGTAGAACATCGCTGGGATTTGCGGTAAAGCATATTAATCGTCAGGGACTTGAAGGTAGCTTCAGTCTTTTTGGAACAACTCTCTTAAATGAGATAAATTCAGGCCAGAAAACGGATTTGGGCAGTTTACTTCACTCTCTTGGTTACTCAAAAGGCAAGGCCTGGGGTGGGGATATGGGAATTGAGCATGTCTATTCGACCGGTTCCAGCCAATTCTCTGTCGCTG
>Ga0210057_1002038_pt1 | contig 29615 bp, 25 predicted proteins | sample CryGeyCG2114_010_2_FD_183968 | JGI IMG/M metagenome (GOLD analysis project Ga0210057, IMG submission 183968) | Groundwater microbial communities from aquifer - Crystal Geyser CG10_big_fil_rev_8/21/14_0.10 (SPAdes) (version 2) | ecosystem: Environmental > Aquatic > Deep subsurface > Groundwater ...
AAAGCTGAAAAGATGCTGGATACTGGCGTGGCACGTTGTGACTTCACAATGCAAATGGCCGAAGCTGTCGGCGCTACCGACGTGCACGGTATTGATATCCAAGCTTACGATAATGACTGTGCCAACAAAAATGTAAAATTAGTCCTTCAGGATCTAAATAAGCCACTCCCCTATGAAGAAAATACTTTTGATCTTGTCACTTCAATCCAGAATATTGAGCACCTCGTCGATACAGACTCATATTTGGATGAGATCTTTCGTGTTCTGAAACCGGGTGGATATTTGATGATGAATACAGTTAACCTAGCTGCGTTACATTATCGCTTGCTATTATTCTTTGGCTTTATGCCAAATTGCATGGCCCCTTCGCGTATTAAAATTCGCCCTTGGAAGGGCGACCACGGCGCCTACCCGCACAAATCTGTCTTTACCTACAAAGCTTTGATTGACGTTGCCAAAGCTCATGGTTTCGAGCTCGTCTCTGGCAGAGGTCACACTATTTACCCATTGCCGACTTTTTTGAGTAATATCATCTGCTACTTTTGGCCGAACATCGGTCTATTCACTTCTCTACTTCTACGTAAACCAAGATAGAAAAAAAGAGGCTCCGAAGAGCCCCCCTGTGATTTCGCGCCGACGACTGCCACCGTTAGCATCCCTCCATCAGAGCCTGAAGGCGACCGCTCTCCCAAAGGATGTCGAGGTACTCCTTCATCTGATCCAGGGTGACGATCCACCCCTCTCCCGCCTCCCCTTCGCGGAGACCGAACTGCTCGTACTTGGATATCCGCTCCAGCTCACCGGCGACCGCTTCCCAGCCGTCGTAATCTCCGTTAGGGATTATACGTGTGGGGGCCACCAGAGCCGGTGCCGGAATGATGACGGGGACATCCTCCAGAGAGCCCGTCTTGTCGAAGAACGCCTTGACGAACCCCATACAGGTCCGAAGGATGTGATAGGGAGAGGTGAAAACAGCCAGGCTTCCGAACCCTCCCAATTCACCCGCCATCTCGACCACCCATCTGGCCTGATCGTTGGTCCACCGCGCACCGTCCTGCCAGTGGATGCCCTCCAGCTTGTCGATGGACAAGTTGTGAGGGGGCTTGAGGAGCTCGTCGCGAGTGGGATTCTCGAACGGTTCCTTCACGCCCTGACCGGTGAGCAGAAGACACTTGGCTTTGACGCCATCCCTGCCCCACATCTTGATGGCCTGATGCTCCCGTTCGAATTCGCCCATGCCGGGGACCGAAACGAGAGCCTCGACCTCCTTTGCACATTCGCGAGGGATGCTATACAACATCATCGCGAGGCCGATCAATGTGCTTATCGAGTCGCTTCCAACGAAGCGACTTTTGTCAAATTTGCGCTCTTCCATCAGAGCCTCCTAGTTTTCAAGTCAACAGCAACTTGCCATTGCTAGAAGGAAGTTTACATCATAAACGACTTTATGTCAATACAAACCCGCTCTCAAGGCATAAACACCTCCCGGCCCAAAATTTGGGCCGCAAGAAAGTAGTCGAAAATTACCTGAAAATAAATGGCTCCCACCCATATTGCTTACGCAAAATATGGCGGGCAGGCATTCATTCGCCGTTTATTTTTTACTTAAAATTCCTGATCCCCCCGAAGGGACCCCCTTGGGACTGATTCCGGCTTGCAATCTCTAATTAATTATTAAAACGCTGGGAAGTATGGGAATCTATCTTTAAGTTCTTGAAGCAGATTGGTCATTTCCTGGTCCTCGGGCACAACCTTCAAATATTCCCGACCTATATCGTAAGCTTTTCGATATTGACCGATGCGGTAATAAAAACCGATCACGGCCCGATAAACATTGGACTGCCCACCGGTTACTTCAATCATCTCTTGATACAAAGCCTCTGCTTGAGAATATCTCTTGGTTGATTCGTAAACATTGGCCAAGATTAACAACCTGTTGGGATATTTTGTGTTAACACCCATTTCTGCGGCCTTGGCCATAGAAGCTTCCCCCTCTGCTTGTCTGCCAACCGCTATCTGACCCACACCAAGCCAGAAATAGCTGTTGCCGAGTTCCGGAAATATCTCAACGGCTTTCTCGTATTTGCCGAGGGCATCTTGATGTTGCCCCGCCTCTGTCAAAGCTCCACCCCAAACTAAATACAGAAGAGGTCTTTGTGGCGCAAGCGTAACCGATTTTTCGAACATCTCGTTCATCGGCCCCAAATAGCTAGAATCTAGCAAAGCCATTTTCGCATAATAACCCGCTAAAACTGAGTAATATTTACCGCTCAAAGGTTGAGGGATTTTTCCCTCGAAAAGATCAGCAAAATGTTCAAGCATCTCAAGGTTGTCCCCTGCCTCTGGCCTCGTCATTAAAGCTAATCCAGATTCCAGCATTTTGTCTGTAATGGCAGAGCTTAAAAATGTATTATAATTCAAACTTTTCTCAAACAATTCCCGTGAAGCTTCAAAATCTTTTTTATAAAAAACGGCTACGGCTTTCCCAGCAGTCCGATTAGCTATGGTATTTTTAACCTGAATTGGCCACAGGCCGACCCCCACAATTACCGCCAACACATACATCAGCCATGAATATTTCATTGGTTGCAAATTGTCCTTGTTGGGCTCCCTACGACCGAAAGAATCTATCAAAGCTAACAAGAAGAAAAGGATGATAAACGTAGATTCAACATCAAAAGAAGAAATACTGGTTACAACATAAGCCCCTAATGCCGAAACAGCTGCGATCGCTAGCCCACTTTGCCACGAGAAAGGTTTTTTAAGAGCTGCCGACAAAGATTTCTTGAAGGCCGCCACCAGCACCAAGAGATATGCCAACAAACCCAAAATTCCCGCCATAACCAAATAATCCAAGAAGCTATTGTGAGCTCTATCAAACCAAGTCTCATTGCTCCAAGCCTCAGCTTTATTGGCAAATTTTTCGACCAAAGGGGAATAGTGCTGTTGAAAAGCTAATTCAAAATTCTCTAGACCGTAACCCAGTACCGGTTTTTCCTTGAAAGCCTCAAGAGATATATCCCAAGCATGTAGACGTGTTTGGACTGATTGAGCCTCTAAACTGATGGTAGCAATACGATAAAGAATAAATTGATCAGGAGTAATCGGGAGCTGTTTTAGCCCCCAAACAAATATGCCACCCGTAAAGACTAAAGCACCCATAGCGATGAGCACTTGCTTGAAAAAACGAGTATAAAACATCTGAATATAGATAAGAGCAAAAACAAACAGTCCAAAAATCATAGCCAGCAAAGCTCCTCTGGAACCTGCCAAGAATATCGCCCAGACCTGTAACAGAGCTCCAATTAGAAAAACCCGGCGCCAAACTTTATGCTTGTTTCGCAAGCCATAAATAAGAGTCATAAAGAATAACGGCAATAAGTAATTAGCCAAAACAATAGCATTAGACAGAGGTCCGACCACCCTAGTACCGCTTTGTTCACGTATAAATGGAAGGTGGAAGGCTTGAGCAATGGCATATAGTGCGACTACAAAGCTTGTGAAAACAGCTACTTTGATAAGTCCGGTCCAGTCTTTTTTACCATAAAAAGACCAGCTTAGAATTAAGAAAAAGATTAGATAGTGTAAATAAGTAAAAAGCCCGCTAACACGTGCGGCTGTGCCCCAAAAGCTGTTCCATGGCTGAGCAGAGAATATCGTCGATAAACCCAAAACCAGCATGAACAGCAAAATGGATATGGTCAGCCAAGAAAATCGAGGCCGATATTTTTCTGGATTAAGGCCCCAAAGGACCAGGTACACAGCCAAAGCCCCCTCTACCAAAATCTGGAAAATGGTTAATTTGACAAAGACTAAATTACCAACGATGTGAGAGACGACAAAAAGTGGCACTACTAAAGCTGCAGATATCAAGATCTTTAGTGTCCATTCCCAAAAAATTAACCCCTTGCTTTTAATCATTTAGAGTGTGTCTAAAAATTCTTGTGCCGCTTGACGTGAACTTGGATTGATGGAGTGCTCAAGAACGTATTCAGCTTCAATACGGGCTTCGTAGATACGGCCCAGACTCTTTAATAACGCCGCCAATCTAGCCCTGATAGTACCGGCCTCTGGATATTGGTCCAAGAGCCTTCTCGAAAATTCAACAGCTGAATTTGATTGGTTGTTCCAAACATAAGCATTTACTATTAAACCATAATAGGCCGGTGAAAGCAGAATAGCTGGGTATATCTCAAAAGCTTTGTCTATGTCTTCTCGGCCACCGGTTAAATCCCTTGTATACAGTCTGCTGATAGATCGAAGAGCATAAGCCTCTCCAAATCTATCATTAATATTTATCGCCTCACTAAATTTGGCTGAGGCTTCTTCGTAATTGCCGATAATCAAGCTTGCTTTCCCCCATTCCATCCATGTCAGCGCTCTTTTCGGTGACAGCTCCACTGCTTGATTGAAAATCTCTTCAGACTTTTCTCGATAACCGTCAACTCCGGAGCTAATCAATTTGCTATAAATGCCGCCCAAGACTGTTAATGGAGACACTTCGCCTTTGCGATAAGGCAAAACATATTCATTAACCCACGAAGCTGACTTTTCTAAATAATCAGTGGCGGGTTCACCTTGGCTACTGTAAGCCACATTCTCATCGGTTTGTGCCGCAAAAGCCAAGACTGCATCGGGCCGCATATAGTTAACCGACCCCAAGCTAGCTTCGGCCAGGATGGTAGCTTGATTAAAATTACCTTGACTGGCTTCATGGTTGGCTTTCATCAAGCTGTAATTTGTTGTCAGGGGCAAAAAATGATATTGAGCCAAAGAATAGATCACGAGCCCCAACATACCCCACCAAGCAACGGGCCAAATTTTAGAATCCCTGGCTGAGTCTGCCGGCCTCTGTTGATCGCTTTGTACCCAAAAAGCTATCAAAGCCATCAATAAGATTATGGTTGTAAGTGGAGCAATAGTTTCGATAGAAGTTATCCCTTGAACTAAATAAGCTAACAATAAGCTGCCCACCAGTAGAACCAGTCTTCGGTTATCACCAGATACCTTCTTCCAAAGTTTATGCAAAGACAGAAAACCCAAGAAAAATATAGCCAAATAAGCCAACAGACCAATAAATCCAGTTGTTGCCAAATACTCAAAGACAAAACTGTGAGCTTTATCAAATTTGCCAGCTGCCGCTCCAAAATCTTCAAACACCGGTACATAGTTTTTGGTCATGGCTATACTGAAATTCTCCAGTCCATAGCCAAGCAATGGACGTTCCTTGAAAGATTCCCAAGCAATATCCCAAGTAGCTAAACGAGCATACGTACTGGCATCAGAAGTTGATGATGATATCTGGACCAAACGTCCAATTGTTGGCAGTCCCTTAACGAATTCAGTGCTTCGATAAATAAAAATAAGGCTACCCGACAAAATCAAGAGACCGAGCACAACAGACGAGGCTATGCGAAGCCATTTGTGCCGACTTTGCCAAATTGAGCCAAGACTTAAGATCAGCCAACCAAGCCCAAATCCTAAAAGTGGCCCCCTGGCACCTAAAAGTATTATGGCCGAAATGCCAAGCACAAAAGATATTAGAGATATAATCTTCCAACTCTTTGACCAATTCGACCAAATAAAATTCCATGCCAAAAGAGTACTAGCCATCAAAAAGGCACTGCTAAAAATTGGGTTCCCCATTAATCCCGTAGCTCTCCGCCCTTCGTCTAGTTTTGGCATTAGCCAGCCAAAATCGAAGAAATGTTGGATCAAAACATAAATAGCGCTCAAAGCTCCCACTAGGATTGTCCCCTTGAGAAAGAACGACCAGTCTGCTTGACTGCGTAGAGAACCGCGCAGTAAGTAGTAATAAATTAGGATATGGCCCCAGAAAAACAGTCCCGTCATTCTAGCCATCGTGCCCCAAAGACTAACAAAAGGATTGGCACCAAAAATTGTTGAAAGCAATAAAATAACAAAAAAAGCCAGCATCGCCCAGTCTATAGCCAAAAACTTAAAGCCGTAGCTTTTGTTGTGTATCCACAGCCACAAATACAACAGAGCAGACACTTCAACTAAACTTGTGAAAACAAGGGTTTTGACAACGATGACGCTTTGAAAAAGGTTGACACCATAGATCAAAGGAATGACTAGGGTGGCCGCTAACAACCAAAATAAAATTTTCTCAGCCCAAGAGTTTTTTATTTTAACAGAGTGATCCATGTTTAATCCTGTTCAAGCTCAGCAATGCTTTGTAACCAAAGGGACTTCTTTTCCGGTACCAGCTCAACCAGCTTATTCAGATAGAATGTAGCCCTTTCTTTGTCACCGATATCTCGGAAGAAAAAGGCCAGAGCATGGATCAAATTGTTTTCTATAGATTTATTTTGAGCTGCAGCATCTAGAATCAAAGCCTCCAGAGAATCTGCTCGTTCTGGGAAGTTATATGTATACAAAAGTATCAGGTCTAAATAATTGGAAGCTGCATCGGGGTCATTCTCGATGGCCTTGAGCATGTTTTTCGCAGCCAGACTGTAGCTACCCCTGTCACTGTAGTATCGGCCCAAAGCTGTATACGGTACTGAACTTTTTGGTCGCAGACGAGCCAATTTTTTGTAGATCGCCAGAGCCCTTCTATCATCGCCTAATTCTTCGTAAATATGACCTATCTGAGCATAAGAAGATATCACAGCTTTACGTTCTTCAATATCACTCCTGAGATTTTCTATCATAGCCAACTGTTCCTGCACGGCTGGATCAGACTTGTCATAAGGAACGTAAGCCACTAACCAAACCCACCAAACAAGCAGGGCTAACAAAATAGCCCCTCCTGTTATCAACCAACCGATATGAATATCGAATTTACCGATTCGAAATACTTTTTTCATAGTTCATCTAAGTTACCTCTATCTCCCAATGAACATCATCATACATCCATTTTACCCATTCGGCAACCAATCCAACAGACAATTTATACGCTCCGGGAGCCAATGTGTCCGGAACATGAAGTCGGAATTGGAGCGTGGCCGTTTTGCCTGGCTGAACGGTCTGGGCAATCTTAGCCAGTCGATTAATTGAGATCCAGTCACTGTGGACAAACAAGCTATTGGCATCTTTGGTAAGACCTAGACGAACCTCATGAATATCGTCTGGGTCAAGTGTCTCGGCATACCACCACTGTTTATTACTTGTATTTTTAAATTTAATCCACACATCTATATCCGATCCCCTGCTCCCTGTGACTTGGTGAGTCAAAATGCCATCGCTGCCAACCACCACTATCCCGCTTTGATCAACAAAGCTAGCTTTGTAGTCGTACAGATTTGGGTCTGGAAAATAAGCTGGAGCCGCCTTGGGTTGCGGTACAGTTACGCTTGGATTATATGTTGAGAACGTTTCGCCACTTGGCAACAAAGAATTGCCCTCAGCCGGAGATGGTATCGGAGTTGGGGCTGGAGTCGGTTCTGGCGTTGGCTCTGGCGTTGGCTCCGGCTCTGGAGAGGGCTCAACCGTCAAAGCCTGGGATACAATATATTGATTGTCTCCCAGGCCTCCTGTGCCTCTTACCAAAACATCATAAATGCCAACAGGGACTGTTGTTGGGACCGTGGCATGGATTTCAGTATGGTTGAGCCGAAAAGCATCAATGTCGTACCAATCTGGCCCATCAGTATCGATCAATCGGACAATCGGGCTGACACCATCAAATTGCTCTCCCAAAATAGTTAGATTCCGAACTGAACCCATTGGCACATTTGGTGGATTAATAGATGTTACCACCGGATAAAAATTATAAACAGAAGCCTTCTTTCTTAGCTCCAGCCCACCCTCAAGAGTAACGGCCGAAAAATTGTCTGGACCGGTTACTTCCACATCGTAAAAACCAGCCTCGGTGTTGTAAGGGATTTCAACCTCAGCCCGCAATTCCGTAGCTGAAATGGCTGAAACAGTCTTAACCAACGGCTCTGTGAAACCTTGTGACGGATAAGTGATATTGACCACCATGCCATCCACAAAACCTCGCCCTGTTATTTTCATGACAAAATTTCGATCCGTATTGCTGTAAGAATATGTCGGACTGATAGCTAAAATTTCTGGAGCTGCACGGCTAATATCAATTGGCATGCTCGAGAACAGCAAGCCAAGACTGATCACAATGGACGATATTTTGAATAATCGCATAAAAATTACAAGTTAGTTGTCTCTGTAATTTTATCATACCAACCAAAAGGTGCTTTGAGCCAAAGCTCAAAGCACCTTTGGAATGCGTTTTAAGTTCTCACGCTAACTTGTGATTCAGCTTAACCAGCTTTCACCAAAGTGTGACCATAGATATCGCCACGGAAGGAGATGTCAGCTGTACCAGCTGTGGTTCCTTGGGCAGTAGCGCTGTTGATAGCCCAACCGAAGTCGGTCGCCGCATCATCGCTCAGCCAAGCCACAATAGAGTCACCAGCATCCTCAAAGAGAGTGACGTCCGCAATCACTGCCACATCGCGGTAATCTCCCGCTGGAACAGTGAAGGTGCCGTTATCTTCGAAGGTGAAGTCAACCTGGGTGGTTTTCGCCGCAGCTGTTGAACCAATGTCGGCTGCCGCCGGAGAAGCAATGGTCAAACCGTTGCTCAAGTTCTTCAGGGTTACCGCAGAGGTACTGCCGTGAGCGAAGTCAGTGTTGTAGGCAGTAATCTGAACAGACAACGTGCTGTACGCACCATTGTCGAAGGTGATGTCATCAGCAGCATCGGCAGTAATTCTGAATCTTGCAATCTCAGTTGTGGTTGAAAGAATCAGGTTACCAGATGGACTGTTTGGAGACAGAGTCACCGTCGGGATGCTCTTGTAGAGCTGGTGGGCACTACCACTCAGAGTTCCTACGGTAGCTGTGATCTCTCCGCCAGAGCCCATACCAGTAGCCGTGAAGTTGGTCAACAAATCAATCTCGATAGCATCGGCGTTCTGAACTATCGTGCCGTCTATGGTCGCAGCATTAACATAGACATAAATCAGAATGTAGTTGTTGGCTGGGACCACCGGACGCAGACTGGTGTTTGGATTGAGAGTAAAGGTGTTGTCCCCGCTAGTCGTCAATGCACCGGAAGCAATCTCGTAAGGTGTCACCAAGGCACCAGTATTGTCACGATTGGCTTTGATAGAGACCCCTGTCGTTACATCCAGCTCTGTAGCAGTAGCTTCATTAAGAATGATCTGATCAAGTCGGATATCCTCAACATTGTCAGCCGCGAACCGGAATGTGCTGACATGCACACCTTGGCTACCGCCCACAATCAAGCTAGATAGTGGAGTAGAGCTATCAAGAGTCGTTGTCAACGCACCAGTATCCGTTACGGTTATGACCGGACCTGTTCCAGTCGGAGCAGTAGTAATGGCTGTACCAGTATCTTTACCGCTAGCGGTAACGTCACTGGGATCTCCGTCAAAAGAAATAGTGAACTTGTCACCAGCATCAGCAGCATCCGTCCCAGCTGAAGCACTCAGACTGGCTATGTAAGCAATGTTGACGAAAGTACCTTTTGGCACTGTCAAAGTATGCTTGTCGTAAGTAATGGTGTCATCAATATCAGCAGCCAAAGCATTGCCAGAGTTGGTTTCTGGGCTGCTCAACTGTGTTTCGAATGTACCGTTACCATCGATATCAGCCCAAATGGTGATATCAAGCAGAAGGTCAACATCGGCACCTGTACCGGTTACCAATGAGAACTGCTGTGCCGTAATCAAGATGTCTTCACCGGAAGTGGTGGCATCATATTTGCCAGTCATCCAAGTGAATTCAGGAGTGCCTGGAACGATAGTACGAGCCACAGGAGTTGAGAGCACTGTTGATACCAAAGCACCCGCCTTAACAGTCATAGTGTTAAGAGTTGACGCAGGACCGGTGGCAGAAACCGAGGTGTTGGTCCGGATGGTTTTGGCCGTAACGTCGCCAGCCGCGGTAATCGAAGCGGCAACAGTTTCGTCAGTGGCAGCCCCAGTCTGGATATTAACCTTTAGAGTGTAGGGATGGATACCGACTGGAACCACAAAGGTCTGGGTGAAGTCCAGCTCACGATCGAGAGCCGTGCCACCATCAGCGGAACCATCGACTGGACCAGCTACGATACTGCCGTTCTCATCATAGAGTTTGGCACTCTTGAAGTTGGCCAGTCTTTCATCAGCTGTATCAGCGGCGGTACCGCTCAAGTCAATAGACAGAGCAGAGATACGGATTGGCTCACCGCGAGCCTCGAAGTTCCATGTACCCAGCACCTGATCAGCTGCCTGAGCAATGTTGCCTGTCGGCACAGTACTCGCAGCCTTGCTGATGTTCAGTGAACCAGCATTGATGGTCTGGTTCTTATCCCCCTGACCTTTATTATTGGTGCCACCGGTACCGCTGTCCAATGTCCAGTTGGTAGTGGTCACACAGGCTGGGGTGATATAGAAGCCGTAGAGAGCGCCTTTGGCAAAGACGAGCACGTCAGAGCCATCGACTAAGTCAGCGTTGACTGTCAGGCCAGAGCCGTCGACAATGTCAGCTTGGACTCTCAGACGGAGCACGTTGCCCTGGGCCAAGGTCATGCTGACTGGGAAAACAGCTTTATCGCTGCTACTCCAGTTGGCAACCGTGCCCAAAGACACGTTGTGGGTGACATCCCAAAGCTCAATGTTGGTCGTGTCTGAAGCATCAGCAGAACCGGCTTTGTTAACCGTGATCTGCTCAATGATGATGTCTTCAGTCGAACCAGCGGTCAGCTTGAAGGTGTTCAGCACCACATCTGTTTCACCGATATCTGGTGTACCGTCTGTCATGGAACCGTCTTCGTCCAAGGTAAGGCTACCAAGTGTAACGTCAACGATTGTCATGTAGTTTCCATAAACCGGAGGACCGGCTACAGAGCTAGCATTTGACACAATGTCAGTTGTGCTAGCAACTCCCAAACGAACCGTGTGATTGGCTGTTGAGCCATCAACGATACCAGCTCGGATGATGAAGTCTTGGCTACCCGTTACCTGTAAGGATGGGGAGAAGAAAACCTGAGCTTGATGATTTGCATTGAAACCACCCGCTGTGTTTCCTATCTGAACCGAATTGGCATCAAGAAGCTTGATGTTCTCGACTTCACTATCGGTTGAGAGACCATCACGAGTCACGTAGATGCTGCTGATGGAAGCGGTTGTTCCTGGAGCAGCAGTCAGGGTGAAACGAGTAAAGTTGGCGTTACCATTATCGGCAATTTGAGTAGCCGCTGGAGTTTGAGAACTCCGAGCAATTGTCAAAGCACCTGAAGGTGTTGGTGTTCCACCGGCACCGACAACAATATCCCAGAAGATGGTTCCGCCTGTGCGGCCACCGAGGTTATTGTTCGGTCCACCTGCGCCTGGTCCTGGTGCATCACCAAGCCAAGCATCATATTCCTGAACTACACCGACACGATAGCGGTATGTACCATCAGCCAAGCCAGCGGCCAGCTTCATGGTCCAGTTAAAGGTCAGATTCTGATTCCTGTAAACTGGATCGCCGGTCTCGAAAGTGGCGTAACGGTTGTTGTTCACATACGTTCCGTAGCTGTAGTCGAAGAATGAATAAACTGTGTCGTTTGTGGCACCAACACGCAACTCGTGCGCACCGACATAAGGAGCCGGTTCGTCGAGCAATGCGTCAGCACTGTAAAAGACATCAGTTGATGAGGTGTTCTGAACTGTCAAAGCGAAGTTCAAAACATCTCCTGCGTTAGCGTTCACAGTACTTGCACCACCACTGACACTGCTAACTGGAGCCTGAGAGACCCATTTAGCGGAAGAGGTGTTGCCACGTGACTCAAAAGAGCCAGCTTGAGGCACTGCATAAGCTAATGCCAATGAAAGACCCATTACAAAGTAAAGAGCTCTCATTGATGTTTTTGTAATTGAAGAAACGTTTAACATAATATTTTTGTTAATCTTCAATTAGTTATTATATGACAAACAAATTTTTGTTTTTTAATCCCGTCTAACTTTTAAAATTAAACAGGGGTATTAATCCATTTGTCTGTCACCTACAGCAACCTCCTTTTTTACTACATACACTGGGCTACTTCGACCCGTGTAAGTTACAGGCGAATGGAACTTTTTTGCATTTTTCATTCAGAAGAGAAAGGTTAAGTGTTATTTTTATGCCTCTCTTCCGACCGCATCATTAAGTTGTCAACACAACAAAACAAGTCACCGAGCTCTTTAAAGCTCCCCTGAATTACCGAAGAAGGGTTAGCCTTCTAAATCTGAGTTAGGACTTTCAACTAATTTGTTGTTTATAAAAATTCTCTCTGCGACTAGCTTCCCATCAACTATCAGTCCGTAAACCAAAACATTGTCTTGACCGATCAGAATATCAATATCAAGAGTAGTCGTTAGCACATAATAACTGCCACCGGACAAGAATAGCGCTGGCTGACCATAAGCAGTCCCGATTCGACCGTTGAATGTTGTTGGCACCTGGACGATGTCCTCTTTTGGCTCTTCCAGAACGGCTGAGCCTGTTTTGGTTGCCAGACTTTCTTTTTGCAAATCTTTGATTTCTTGGCTGACCATAGCCAACTGTTCGCGTGTCTTATCATCGGCCGTTTTAGCCAAATTGGTCAGCAGATTTTCCTGTTTTGCAACCAGATCACGCACACTGGCCAAGAGAACAGCGTCTTCTGACTCCGCGACTGCTTTGGTGGCATTGGCTAAGGCCGAGCGAGCCTCTTGTAGAACGCTCTCCAAAGAGGTTTCATCACTCTTGGCCTCGGCCAAGAATTGGATTCTTTCGTTGGCGATAGCCACTTTTTTCTCTAATTTCGCTTCTTGGTCAAAAGTTAACAAGATGTCTGAACTTTCGGCCAATTTGCGAACTTGGAACAAAAATTGTCCCGGCCGAGAGTTGCTGGCCATAGAGGTTGTCGCCACTCCAACCAAGAAAACCAACACCATTGTGAAAATGGTGGCTGGAACAGAGATAATCGTCCTCGGCAAATTCCAAAAAGTAACTCTTGGAGCTTCTGCTTGCTCTATTTTTTCAATCTTTGAGAAGAGATCTTTTTTGATGTCTGCCTGCTCTGAACGTGAAAAAACTTCCTTACGGCTTAAGGATTTTAGTTCGTTTTCCAGTTTTTTGAGATTTGCGTTCATGTTCTAATGTTTTTTCTAAACTTTTCAATGCTCGAAGTTGTAAGACACGAATATTGCCTTCTGTCCTATCCATAATTTTGGCAATTTCACTGTTCTCTAAGCCGTCTATGAACTTCAGTGTCAGAATCTCTCGATATTCATCTTTTAAACGTCTCAGAGCGCCGATAAGCTGTTTTGTGTCTTTTTCTCGATCGAATCTAGCTTCTAATTGCCAATTCTCTTCTCCGATTAAGTTTTTCCGCTCTGAAACTATGTTCTCAGATATTTCTTTGCCAGAGACTCGATAGTAATCGATAACTGTGAATTTGGCAATCTGATAGACCCAAGTTGAGAATTTGGCATCTTTTTGTGGTGTGAAGCTATCAATTTTTTGCCAGACTTTAAAGAAAATTTCGCTAGTCAGATCTTTGGCTGTTTCTCCGTCACCAACTCGGAAAAGCACAAATTTATAAATGTCTTTTGCCAGAATATCGTAAATCTTGGCAAAAGCTTGCTTGTTGCCTTCCTGAGCTCGGCCGATCAGATTGGATAGCTCATCACGCCCCGAAATGTTATCGTTCAACAAGTTCAATAACTTATTCTACTTCTTATAACGATATAAACTCTTTTTTGTTACACCTTCCTTCAAAATCAGCAAAATTACTCATATCAGCTCTGAACCTTGCTAATTATGCTAGACCCAAAGCCGAAGGCTCCCTTTCAGGGCGGGTTCCCTTCGGGACTAGCATAATAGTTTGGTCTTAAATTTGGTTTCTCAAGTTATTTTCTGCCTTATTCTGCCCTTCGTTAACCAAGATTTTTAGCCTATTTCGCAAAATCGGCTGCCGATGTACCATTTCCTGAATCTTGGCGATGGTATTTGGCGACATACCAAGATTCGCCTGAATATCCTGATAATCTTTGCCCTGAACAAGCATTTTGGCCGCCAAAAGTCGTCGGATCATGTCTGATATCTCCTTTGGTGTCATGAACGATTTCAAAACAGCCTCCATTTCACTTCGGCTCTCAAAACTAGAAAAAAGCCCAATCAGCTCCTGAAAATCATAATAGTTGTGATTATAGAAATTCCGCCCACCGGTGGTACGAAATTTTTTGGCTATTTTCGCCTTATGCACTAACTCAATATCTGAAATCGGATCGCTTATTTGAGCATTATTTTCCATAAAGATTATTCTACCATATTCTCACTATTATACTAGCTAGCATAATAGCTAGGCCTTAAGAGCGGTTTTTGAGATATTAGTCTCTTGTTTTTGAGCTGATTCCATAATCCCGCCACCAAGCATTTCGTCGCCCTTATAAAACACAATGGCTTGACCAGAGGCTGCCGCCAAGATCGGCTCATCAAAAATAAATTGGCCATCGCTTAATTTGCCACTAACTTCTTTCCCGCCATAACGAATTTTGGCTAAAATCTTAGTGTTTTTAGAGGGCTTCTCCCCAGAAATCCAGTGAAAGTTATCCACATTGATTATTTTGCTTTCCAGAGCCGTTTTGGGACCAACCATCAATTGGTTTTTCTCAATATCAACCTCCGTTACATACATCGGATCTTTCTGACCAGAAAGACCAATCTTGTGCCGCTGACCAATCGTATAATAACTAGCCCCTGTGTGCTGACCAAGAACTTCGCCCTCATTATTGACAATATTACCTTTCTGTGGCTTTATATAGTCCTGCAAAAATTCATCCATGTCTAGTTCTCCCACGAAACAAACACCTTGGCTATCTTTTTTGTCATGAACCGGCAAATCAAACTTTTTGGCTAATTTGCGCACTCCACTTTTTTCATATTTACCAATCGGAAAAATTGCATGCTTCAATTGATTCTGATCTAAACTGTACAAAAAATATGATTGATCTTTAGAGTTATCCACACCTTTCAACAATTGCCACTTATCCACAATCTTTTTTGAGCGTACATAATGTCCTGTAGCTATAAAATCAGCACCCTCGCCTAAAGCTCTTTTCAGAAAAATACCGAATTTAATCTCTTTGTTACACAAGATATCTGGATTTGGCGTCCGGCCGTTGCGGTATTCGCGAATCATATAATCCGCTACTTTTTGCTTGTATTCAACCCCGAGATCCCAAGCTTTGAACGGAATATTCAGCTTGGCGGTTACTAATTTGGCATCACGCATATCTTCCTGCCATGGACAGTATGAAACGCCTTTTGGGGCCCAAGGCTTGAAATAAACACCGGTCACTTCATGGCCGTCTTTTTTGAGTAAAGCCGCCGCTACAGAAGAATCAACTCCGCCGGACATAGCCACATAAATTTTCTTTTTCGTCTCTTTCATACTTTACAAATTAGACCACATTAAACTCAACCTGTCAATTTTCATCAAAAGCAAAAGCTCTCGACTATTATGCTAGCTAGCATAATATATAAGCTCTGGGAAAAAATAATTGACAAATAAGCCTCTCTTTGGCATTATTTTATTATCTTTTTAAAAAGGAGTGAAATTTGAAATTTAGAATAGAAATAGAGGAAGATGTACCAATCGTTATTTTCGACGGAAAATACACGATCGGCACTCCAACGACTGCCCTTGTCACCAAGATCGGTGAAACGGGGGTGTTCGGCGAGGAAGCCGGAATTATTTTTGACTTCCTCGCCCTCGACGACGAGGACTGCCACGACAGCATCCTCGGACTCCTTCTCGCCCTTTGGCGGGAAGCAGAGATGGGGGAGATGGCGGAATCGAAAATTCGGTTTCGCATCAAGCGAAACGGTCATCTCGCCGAACTCGTAAAATCATGCAAGCTCGATCGGGTCATCCAGGTCGAGTGGGTAGATGCCAACACACCATAAAAAACCAACCGCCCCCAAGGCGGTTTTTTCTTACTCCGAAATCCTGACTATTATGCTAGTCATCGATCCCGCATCGAACTTCGTTCTGGTGCGTGGGCTAGCATAATATATAAGCTCTGGGATTGGATACGCTTGACAATGATAGATAATTAGCTATAATGCCATTAGTCTGTACTTTAAGGAGAAATCCGATGCCAATATACACAAGAACCGACAGAATACCAGCAACCGGAGAAAAGGTGCTCTTGGTACGATTATCATCAGATACCAGTGATCAATACGCCTACCTTCGGGATATCTTCGTGAGGGATCTCAGCAAGGCCCTGAAGACAATCGAAGCGATGATCAAGACTGGCAGCGGTCAACCTGATTTCATCATCTTCGATCTGGGAGGAATCGGAGGATTCAGTGCTGACGCATTGAGCAGTTTGACCAAGGCCCGTGAATTCATAATCCATTTCGATTCTTTTTACGAAGAGGATGATGAAAACCACGGTCCAAGAATCAGCAGACTCGAACACCCTGATGCCACATCCATCCCTATCCCCATGACCAACATCAACCTAGATTCTCTGAAAAGAATCTGAAAACGTACCACATCTCCCATACATAAAAACCGCTTTCGGGCGGTTTTTTTCTTACTTAAAAATTATGACTATGGTGCTAGACCCAAAGCCGAAGGCTCCCTTTCAAGGCGGGTTCCCTTCGGGACTAGAGTACGAATATCAAGCTCCGGAAGCTACTTCCAGACTTCCCACCATTTTTTCTTTGGTTTTGGTGGAGCTAGCTCGTAAGCAAGAGTTCTGACCTCCCGTTTGAATTCTTCGCGGATTTCTTCCTTTATTTCACGACGCAAATGACCGATTTCACTGGCTAAGGAATTTAATGCCACAAGCAATTTTTCCCGCAATTCATCATTAATCCGCGTAACTTCTTGCTGTTTTTTCTCTTTGAGAGCACCCTTCAGGCCTTCGATGGTATAATTTCCAGTACCCTGGAGCGCCTTCAGGCGCGTAAAAATCTCCAGATCGCTTTCGACAAAAACGCGATAATTATTAACGTCTCGCTCACCACGCAAAAATTCACCAAACTGGCTTTCCCAATAACGAACTTTCGACTCGGCAATGCCCAGCCGGTCAGCCACATCTTTGACGGTATAATACTTTTGATGAACGAGAACCATTTCCCTCCAAAAATAATTTAGTAATTCCATTTTACACCAAAAAATGAAAGCACCAAATAAGACAGAGATCCTTGAATAAATTTCAGGACTAAAGCTTTACTTTAACCCATTAAAAATGAATTTCTATTTCCAGAGCCAAAATACAAAACGTTTTCTAACTTTACTTTAAGGTTGTTTTAACACCTCAAAATTTGAGGTGTTAAAAAATGTGAGATTCTGGAGTCGTCCGTCGGCTGACGGACTCCCCAGAATGACGGAGTGTGGGCATGGCGTGATCTAGTTTAGACAGCAATCGCAAGACCGTCATTCTGGCAAGCAAAGCCTCGTCTGACGAGGCGAAGTGCGTCCAGAATCCCACCCCTTGTCAGGATGACGATTGAAATCTGAAATTCGGGTATACCCGCCTAAATTTTTTGCCGCAAAAAACTTGGGCGGGTATAATAAAAAACATATGAAAGGACAAGGCAAGATTGGGTTCACCGCTGGTTCGTTTGACCTGCTCCATGCCGGTCATGCCCGCATGTTCGAGGAATGTAAAAAAGTCTGTGACTATCTAATTGTTGGTGTTCAGTCTGATCCGACCATTGATCGACCGGAGAAAAACAAACCGATCCAACCCCATGAAGAAAGAGTCGAGATGGTTAAAGCTGTGCGCTGGGTGGACGAAGTCGTTACCTACGATACCGAGGCTGATCTGCTCGAGCTTCTAAAAACGCTCCATATCGATATCCGCATCATTGGCGCGGACTGGAAAAATAAAGAATATACCGGCCATGAATTGCCGCTTGAAGTTTATTTTAATAGCCGTGATCATGGCTACTCTACTTCTGATCTGCGCAAACGCATTTGTGAAGCAGAACTAGAGAAAAAATAAAGCTCCCTTGAAGGGAGCTCCCGAAAAAGGTTCAGGGCGGGAGAACGGTCAGCAATCGTAGCAAGCAAGAGCCAGACCGTTCTCCCCATCCCTTCTGCTTAAAGTTTCGCTGCCATAAGCAAAATTAGCGTAAGTGAAAGATTCTACTGAGTCAACCCCGCCCATCCTTGAAAATTCATAATTTGAACACTCCTTTCGCCGTTTTTGTAGTTATCTCCGCCACTTCTTCCAGCGATAAATTCTTGATCTCGGCTATCTTTTTAGCCGTATGTACCACATGCGCTGGCTCGTTTTGCTGACCACGCAAGGGCTCTGGTGAAAGATACGGCGCGTCCGTCTCTACCATAATTTTCTCCATCGGCACCATTTTCACCACTTCCCGCAAATCATCGGCATTTTTATAAGTGATAATCCCCGTAAACGAAATGTGCAGCCCCAAATCAAGAAATTTTTGCGCTTGCGCCTTCGTCCCCGAAAAACAGTGGATCACGCCTTTTAGACCCTCATATTCGCTTAATATGGCCACCATTTCGTCATAACTCTCCCGCGCATGCAGGATTAGTGGCAAGTCATGTTTCTTGGCTAATTCAATAAACCCGCGGAAAAATTCTTCCTGTTTGCCAGCCTCCTCCTTTTTGGCTCGATAAAAATCCAGACCCGTCTCGCCGATGGCGACAATTTTCGGATGCGGTAGCATCTCGGCAATCCCCGCCACCGACTCCCCTTCATCATTCGCATGAATCGGGTGAATCGAAACCGCGGCGTATAAATCTTCATATTTTTCCGCCAAATCCAAAGCTCTGCGGCTGGTGGCTACCGCCGCCCCGACATTAATAATCTTAAAAACACCGGCTTCCTTTGCTCGCTCGATAACTTTAGCCTCCTCACCATAAAAGGCCTTAAAATTCAAATGACAATGTGTGTCGATTAGATTAATCATAAAGTTGGGATTTAGAGATTAGAACCACCCTTCGCATAAAGCTACGGGATGGCAGGCCTAGAGATTAGTATAACAAATCTCGTTCAGCGTCATTCTGGGGAGCGCTAGCGACTCCGGAATCTCACATCATTTTCGACAGGGAGATTCTAGACAAGCTAGAATGACGATTTTCTTGCGGCCCAAAATTTGGGCCGCAAGAAAATAAGCTGTCATTCCAAACTTGCCTGCCCGCCGGACGTGTCCGTCGGGACGCGGCCAGGGATTTGGAATCTGAGATTTAATTATAAGAAACAGATCCTGAATAGATACTGAATCTAGCCTGCCCGCGGACGCGGGACGCGGCCAGGGTTCAGCACATGGTTCAGGATGACATTTTAATAAAAAATAAATGGCTCATTTTTTGAGCCATTTATTTTTTAATGATTTTTAGAAAATTTATTTATCCAGCCTCGGGAAAAGTGGGTCACTAGCTTTAATTTTCTTGGCGTTGAATATAGCCTCCAACTTCCCTGCCGTTTCCGGCAAGAATGGTTCCAGCATTTTAGAGATACTACGCAAACCAATAACTAAACTCGTTAAAGCCGTTTCTAGCTCGCCTTTTTTCGTTTCATCCTTGGCTAGCACCCAAGGCTCCTTTTGATCAATGTATTGATTCAAAAACGCGGTCAGATAGCCGATATTAACCAGTCCATTGTGCAGCTGCATCGTTTCAAAAGCTTTGACGACGCCTTCCTCCGCTCGCTTGATGGCTTCCCCAACTTCAGGATCGAGGCTATCCCCGACTCGCTCCGACGTCGCTGAAGCTATGCCGGACAGGCCATCCAAATAATTCGCGACCATCGTGCTAACACGATTGGCGAGGTTGCCCAAGTCGTTAGCCAGATCAGCATTGTAAACCGCCTCAAAACGTTCAATCGTAAAGTCCCCATCATCCGTCGTTGGGATTTGGCTCAAGAGATAATAACGCACCGGATCCAGACCGTATTTTTCAACCAGAGCAAATGGATCGACAATATTACCGAGTGACTTGCTTATCTTCTGGCCATCAGAACTGATGAATCCGTGCACCAAAATACTTTTCGGCAAAGGCAGGCCCGCAGCCAAGAGCATCCCCGGCCAGATAGCAGCATGGAAACGCAAGATATCCTTGCCGAGAACATGCACGTCCGCTGGCCAGAATTTTTCAAATTTTTTCGTGTCTGACGCGCCATAGCCAAGCGCGGAAATATAATTCACCAACGCGTCGCTCCAGACATACATCGTCTGGGTCTCATCATCCGGCACCGGAATGCCCCAGCTCACTTTCTCCCGTGGTCGTGAAAAAGAGATGTCCTGCAGGCCACTTTTGATAACATTTAGAATCTCTTTCTTGCGATTTTCCGGAACAATTTTCAGCTCGTCAGACTCAATTTTCTTCCCAATCTCCTCACCAAATTCTGAAAGTTTAAAAAACCAATTCTCTTCAGAGACTTTCTTGGGCTCAGCATTGTGAACCGCACATTTGCCATCCACGCAATCTTTCTCGCTGACAAAAGCCTCGCAACCTTCGCAATACAGACCTTCATATTTTCTTTTTTCCAAATAACCCTTTTCCTGCAAAGTTTTCCACATCTTGACCGCCCCCGGCCAATGCTTCTTCTGATCCGATGTGCGAATAAAATCATCGTTCGAGATATCCAAAACTTTGGTCAGCTCTTCGACTTTGCTGGCAATCTTATCCACAAAAGCCCGCGGCTCTTCACCCGCTTTTTCGGCTGAAGCCTGAACTTTGGCACCATGTTCATCCGCACCGGTCAAAAAATAAACATCATCACCTTGGATTTTATGCCAGCGCGCCAAAACATCTGCCTGCAACAATTCCAAAGCAAAACCGATATGCGGCTCGGCATTGGTGTACATAATCGAGGTTGTGATGTAAAACTTATTCTTCATACTTCAAAGTCTAGCACATAAAAATCCTTGCCCCGATAGGCATAAATGCCAGCGGGATGATACGGCCCAAAATTTGGGCCGATAGAAAATAACAAAATTAACCTAAAAATAAACGGCTCATTTTTTGAGCCGTTTATTTTTACTACAAAATGTCATCCTGAACCATGTGCTGAACCCTGGCCGCGTCCCGCGTCCGCGGGCAGGCTAGATTCAGTATCTATTCAGGATCTGTTTTTATAATTAATAACCCCAGATTCCAAATCTAGTTTGGGATGACAGGAGTGAGATTCCGGACAAGCCAGAATGACGCTCCCTACTTCTTCTCCGCCAGCAAAATGACAGAGCTGCCACCCTTCGACTCCGCTCAGGATGTTCGCTTTTCTGCGATAAGAATTATTGAGCTTCCGAATGGCAGATTGACGCCTAGCAAAAGCCAAGCTTCAAATTTCATAATGCCGATGAGAATAATATTTAGCCAAGAGGGAAGTGACGCGTAGGAATTTTTGGCGGGGGTGTTTTTGGTGAGTAGGCGTTGAACGAGGATGATCGGGAAAAGCAAAGTGACGAAATAACTGGCACGGACAATTTTGAAACCGGCCGCTTCGACTTTTTTAATTAACTCGCCTCTTGAATAACGACGAAAATGCTGAAGCGCGCGATCATGCGCGGCAAAAAGCCATTGGTATGCCGGCACGGTGATGAGCAAGAAGCCGTTTTGATTTAATAAATCGTGCCAGTTTCGCAAAGCTTGTTCATCCCGCTCCAAATGTTCAAGCGTATCGAAAGCCGTCACCAGATCGTATTTCTCTGGATCCCAGCCTTCGCTGGGATGACGAAAGGAGGTGGGATTCTGGACTTCGCCAGAATGACGCGAGAAGGTGGAATTCCGGACGCGGCCGTCAGTTGACGGACTTGCCAGAATGACAGGATTAGCGTTTGGCGTGGCCGCGTCAGCTTGAATCAATTCTTCAAAATCATATTGTTTACAAAAATCTAACGCCACCTCCGAAATATCCAACCCGCTGACGCGGCCGAATTTTTGCAGAACCAAAAAGTCAGCACCGGTGCCACAACCAAGATCTAAAATTTTCAGATTTTGCGCCAAAATTTCGCCCCCCTTTTCCGTTTTTACGAAATTTTGGCGCAAAAAACCCTCTACGACAAGTCGCTTGCCAACATGCCAGAAATAAGTAGACTCTTCGATTGCCATCTTTTCTATCTCGGATTTTTTCATGGAGATTTCCTAACTTTTCTCGTCATTCCAGCTTGTCTGGAATCCCACTGGCTGGGAGATTCTGGACCCATTTGAGCCGATACACTGCGTGAGCGGCTTCCCGATCCCCAGTATCGGGACCAGAATGACAGAAATGAGAACATAATTGATGAGATTGACATAAATTGGTCAGATTGGTTAGATTAATTTTTGATTCTCCCGTAAACCCCACCCAGCTCTTTGCCTTTGATCAATGCCAGATCGCGCAAAGTCCGAAAACCGTCACGGAAGAAATGCACGCTCGTGTTTGGATCGTCGCGCCAGATGACCGGCTCTTCTTTGATCCGATATCCAAGCGCTTTGGCAATCCGCAAAATTTCGATATCAAAACCAAATCGCTCCACCGTTTGATGTTTAAAAATGCGTTTGGCGGCTTGATGGCTAAAAAGTTTGAAACCACACTGCGTATCGTTGATCCCCGGCAAAAGTATTAACTGAATCAGCATATTACCACCACGGCCCAAGAGTACTCGATGGAAAGGTTGGCGTTTTTTGACAGAGCTTGGTGACTTGTACCGTGAACCGATGGCGACCTCAAAACGGCGTGAGACCAGGTGCGGCAATAATTTCTCCACCTCCGAAATGGTCGAAGCATTATCCGCGTCCATAAATAAAATATATTTGCCACTAGCCTTACTCATACCGTTTTTAACGGTATAGCCCTTACCACGATTTTCTTTATTCTTGATCACTCGCAAATGTGGGATCCCCAGCTCCTGTACGACAGCCACGGTTTCATCCGTGCTCCCATCATCAACGACAACAATTTCATAAGTATGATCAACCTTGCTTAGATATTTACTGACGTCCTTCAAGGTCACTGGCAAACGCTGCGCTTCGTTATAAGCCGGAATGACGACCGACAAAAAAGCTGTGCCCTTTCTTTGTTTCATCGAAAAGTCCAATAACGATTAGCTAGATAATTCCAAACAAAAACGACCAGCACGGCGGAAAGCTTGGCAAAGTTAAACCACCAACCGAAATTTTCAATCAAGATATACATGGTACCGTTGTTGATCATGAGACCAAGCAAGGCCACCAAGATAAATTGGCCATATTGCATCAATCTGTGCTTCGGCGGTGAATCGTGAAAAGTCCAATTCAGATTCAAAATATAGTTCGAGGTCGCCGCGGCCGAGAAACCAATCGTCGCCGCCAGATAAACATTCCAATCAAATTGCAGCACCAAAAGATTGAGAAGACCAAAATCAATAACGGCCCCGATCGTACCGACAACGGCATAACGCACCATTTGGAATTTAAATAAATGACGAATAACTTCGCTCATAAATACATCATACCTGCCTAACTTTTTTTCTAAAAGCTAGGCAGGCCTACTCTTGACGAAAAAAGAATGCCATGCTACTCTGAGACATCACAAAAGCATAGCTTAAGGAGTACCTTATGAATCCAGAGCCTAAAAATGACGAAAAAAATGAAGGGGAGTTGTCCATCTGGAGTTTGCTCGGGGTCGGCACAATCATTGCCGTCGTTTTCGTTTTGATAGTTGTATGTGTCTTTGGCCCTAGGCTACCAAGCTTGGGTGGTGGACTATAGGTCTAAAGTTCGAGATGACAAGCAACAAAAAAGACCGGCAGTCCGGTCTTTTTTTCATATCTAAATTCAGTCTTTTAAAAAATCTCAACCAAAGTCCCGTCATCTGCCCAAGCATAAACTAGCTTGGCGGCATCAACGCCGAGACGGACACAACCATGTGAAACCGGCGTGCCAAGATGATTGGCACCTTCGTACAAGCGACCGCCACCTCTCAAAACCCAGAACGGCAATGCGTGAATCCCATAACCATCGTAGCTTCCATCCAAGCCCTCCAACGCCATCCAGTTATCCATATAAAGGTCATAAGCTTGTGAATAAGCAGTGTCGGCATGATTTAAAATTTGGAAAGTTCGCCTCGGCGTCTCATAACCGTAACCGCCACTGGAGACTGGGAAACTAGCAATACGGTAACCTTTTTCGAGTAAATATAGACGCTGATTATTGATATCAATTTCGATTTTCTTGTCTGGCTGTTCAGCTTCATTGATGCCACCAGCGTTAATCTTCCAGAAAATATCCTGCTCCAAACGCTCTTCGCCAATCATTAGATTAAAATGCTCAGCATACAAACCGGCTTCGACCGGAGCTTGAAGTTTGAAACGAAAAGTAACGCTATCACCAAAAGCAATCTCTTCCCTAGCAGTCTGAACCGGCACGATCGTTTCGCCATCTTCCCAAGTATAATTTTTCATTTCACTTTCACGGCCAATCTCCATTGCAGTCTTCAAAAACAGTTCGTCAATACTCCAAACTGTTTCACCAGTGTTTTTGATAACTAACCAAGCTGTCCCAAGCTTGTTGGTACCAAGACGCAAATCACGACTCTGGCGCATGATTTCAAAGTCATACTCAGACTTCTCAATTTCCGAAGCATAAGCAACTGAAAGCGTCGCAAAAGTTTTGTCCAAAGCGTCAGCATCAAACATTTCACCGCCGGTTGACGGCAGTCCCACGTCGTCAACCGCCACCAAGCCCCGACCCTCCGGCGCATGAGTGAAAGCCCGCGCTTGCGTAAAAATAAAAGGGCTTAGGATTAAAATTCCCAAGCTCAAAGAGAAATATTTTGTTTTTGTTTTTAAACTGAACATATAAAAAGGAAGGGTTTCTTGCTCTGAAAGCCCCTCCTTTTATATAACTAGAAACTAGTTATCTTATAATTATATCATATTCTACTCATTTTGTCTAGTCCTAGAGCCCCCTCCCGTCATTCTGGCAAACGGAGTGCGTCCAGAATCTGATTACCCTCCGACGAGATTCTGGAGTCGTCCGTTGGCTGACGGACTCCCCAGAATGACGTAAAAATATAATAAGCAGCTTCTAGAGCCGAGATAGGGATTGACAAAAATGTATAATTTGCTAAAATGAGGGCAATCCACAGGAGGAACCCTGACAAATGAGTATCGACGTTAAGTCCCCGTTTTCAACTCTGGTTGAGCGATGGCTTAATGTCATCGACAACCGAAGGGCCAGAAATTTCTGGAGGAACAGATCTCCAGAAGAGGTCAGCGGTTGGGTGGTTGCGACTGTGTTAGATACAAAACACGACAAGCTCCACTCCAACGTTTTAGCCAGTTCCAATAGCCCTAAGGCTATTGTTATGGCACTGGTTGTTAACCTCTGGAAAGACGAGCCGGAGCTGAGACCACTCGGTCTCGACCACTCTAAGCGATTTGAAATACGGGGTTGGCGACTGGTGACCCCTAAGGAAGTCGCATTCCAACAGGCCTTCGGCAAACCGAGCACCAGTCTGGAGGAGCGGCTGGAAGAGGAATTGCGTGAGCTCGAACAGCGAGAACACGCAAAGGCCTCCGATACCTCTATCTGCCCTCGTTGCGGCCTCAGGACAAAAGGCCGCGCTGCGATTTGTCCCGAATGCGGGTCGACTTGCGAACCGGCGGTTGAACCACCGCACGTTGCTCCTCAGCAGAACCAAGGACCCAAATTGCTGGTCTGTTACCTGTGCGGCAATCAGATTTTTGCCTCACAGTATGTACAGGGTACACCCTGTGATATCTGCGGAGCTGATCCTTCCACTTGGAAGAAGCGCTAAAAAATCCCGGAGCACAGCAACCCGACGAACCCCTGCGAATCATCAGGCTGTATTGTACTCCTCAGAACAACTCGAGGACTTGGCTTGAGAAACCGAGTTCCGTCCTTCAAAATCCCCGGCAAGTTGCCGGGGACTTTTTTTTATCTAAATTTTGTTCGCTCAGGACCCCGCACTAATTTTTAATTACAAATTAGTGCGGGGCAACAGGTTGTTTTTTTATTCCGCCAGAAACTCCTCGGCATGATTACGCTGAATCTCGCCAGCTTGACCGATAGCCGAACGGCTTTCTTTGATCATGTCTTCGGCCTCGTCACCAAGATCACCTGCCAAAATGAATTCGTCATTACCGATGGCTTGGATAGCCTCTCCATATTTATCCAACGCTGCCAAATACTGCTCCTCTGCTGCAACAACCATCGTGCCAAACTGCTGTAGATACAGTCTATCCTTCAAACCTCGCACCGCATTGGCGGCTTTTTTCATATCACCCAAGGCTGACTCAATCTCTGGACGCAAAGCCTCAATTTTTTCGGCCAAGGTGTCTAAGTCTTCCTTCTCAAAAAGCTGACTAATCTCATCCAATTTGTCACTAGCCTCGATCAATTTTTGATCATGACTAGCTTTAAAATTTTCAAATTTGTTTATAGCCGACTTCACCGTGCAACCAGAAAAAATAAAAATAACGGCTACAAATAAAGCTGTCATTTTGGCCAAAGGCCTCCCTTTGGGATTGTTGATGTTATTTTTCATGAAATTCTAAGTTTTAATTAATGTAATCAAATCTAGAATTTTGCCACCGCTGACAAAGAAAACGATAGCAGTTACGATCAAAAGAATAACCAAGGTTGCGAAGAGATTGAAAAGCCAATTCTGCTCAGCCTCTCCATCCGGTACTCGGATGACACCATTATTACTCCGGCGAATACGCCGCAGCTTGTTTGTTAATTTAGTTTTTGGACGTGGGGTCTTGTCCCGACTCGGTCCTTTGGGTTTTTTCTTAGCCATCTCCTTAAAACCATTTTAACACGAGCTGTAGATTATCTTAAGATTTGTGTCAACCCAACGCGCTTTTTTGGTCCAAAAACCAACACCGGATTGTTGAGATTTGGACAAAGTAAAAAAAGAAAGGCCGTTGCTCGCTATCGCGAATTAAGCAACGGCCCGTGTTGCGGACCGGCCGGCCACCGACACCACAACACTCGGAGAATAAGGCGCCTTGGCGCTCCTCCGAAAAGGACAGCAGGGACAGAGAGAGAAGAAAGCAGCATAGCTCTGCGGGATGCGCGCGCCTGTCGGCCAACCGCAGAGTCCCGCCACCGCATTTGTTAAGTATATTTTAAAAATGAAGAAGAAGTCAATACAAAACTATAGTCAGTTCCCCCTTCGGTTTTTTAGAGGAAAGATGCTGGATGGCTGAATCAATATCAGCTTTATAAATTTCTTCAAATTTTTTGGTCAACTCGCGACCGATTAAGATTTCGCGATTGCCCAAAATATCTTTAATTTTTTGTAAAGTTTTGACAAGTCGCGTTGGCGCTTCGTAAAAAATGATTGGATATTTTGAATCGGCGAAAGATTTGATGAGTGTCTCTTTGCCTTTTTTGTGTGGCAAAAAGCCAACAAAAAGAAATCCATTTTCTTTTAGTCCAGCCACAGAAGCAATGACCGCTACCGCTGAAGCACCTGGAATCGGTACGACTTCTACGCCTTGCTCCAGAGCCATGGTTGCCAACTTCCCGCCCGGATCGCTAATGCCTGGTGTGCCGGCGTCAGTTACGTAAGCAATATTTTCCCCGCCCTGTAAACGGCTCAATACCTGAGCCGTTTTTTTATCAGAACTATGTTCATGAAAACTTTCTAACTTGACTGAAATTTTGTAATGGTTCAAAAGTTTTTTGGTCACCCGTGTATCTTCCGCGAAAATCGTATCGACAGACTTCAAAATTTCCAACGCGCGAAGGGTGATGTCTTTCAGATTCCCGATTGGGGTCGCGACGATGTAGAGCATTATACCTCCTCCGGTTCTGGCAATTGCAATTGATCTAAGATCTCGTTCACTTCATCTCCTTCTGCTAGCCTAGGCTGACCAAAGTCGTGAATATGAATCGGCAAAAATTCGGCACCAGCCACGCCATCTTTGTTAAAAGCCACGCGAGCAATAATCCCCTGATTGGTCTCACGAATGAACCCTTGATCAAAAACAAAATTACCGAGACTGTAGATAATGAGTCCACCGTTGTAATACTCAATTGGCTGGATAACGTGCGGATGCGCACCGACAACAAGATCCGCCCCGGCATCAATCATGGCATGCGCCATCTCTCGCTGATGCGAAGTCGGCTCGGATTCATACTCCTCCCCCCAATGTGGAAAAGCGATAACAATATCAGCTTTCTCCTGATTTATTGATCTTTCGGTGATACTCCAAGAGAGACGCTCTTCCGTCAAAGGTGCTGTGCCCGGTTTAAAAGCCAAGGCTCGTGTGTAACCGGCTGAGATATCAGTAAAGCCAACCATGGCAAACCTCACTCCATTTTTTTCAAAAACAACCGGCTCGTAAGCCTCGTTCTCGTTATTGCCAGCTCCAAAATATTTGATACCACTCTCTAGCAAATGTTTAAAAGTAAACTCCATCCCATCCGTGCCGTGATCGTTGAAATGATTGTTGGCGAGAGATAGAAAATCAAAACCGGCCGATTGCAAACCCTCGACATATTCTGGCCGCACTTCAAAAACCATGCCCGTGCGCACCTCTTTGGCATTGTCATAAAAAGGTGCCTCTAAGTTCCCAACCGTGAAATCCGCTTTGGATAAAAGTTCCGCCATCTCGCGAAATGGCCAAGTGTTATCTTCTGACTTGGCAATTTGCGTTCCCACATAACGTGACATCATAATGTCACCCACAAAATTAATCTTGACCGGTGCGCCCCCGATCTCTACCTCGGCTTTGTAAGAATCCGACAAATGACTGGCCAAAACCATGGCCACGCCAGTGAAGAAGATCAACCAAAACCAGCCAACGGCATTATCGCGCAATTCTTTCCTTGAAAGTTTTGTAAATTTTTTCCCACGCATCGAGATCTAAATCCTCTGCTCTTACTTTATTATCAATATTAATTTTGTTTAATTCAGCTTCGACTTCGCCTTTCTCCATCTGCAATCCGCCAGAGAGAGCATTCACCAAAGTTTTTCTCTTCTCGCTAAAGCCAGCTTTGATGAGACGGAAAAATGCTTTGTGGTCATCAATCTTTTTTACAAAATCATCTTTCAAGACGATTTTGAGAATGGCCGAATCAACTTTCGGCGCCGGCCAAAAAGAAGTTCTCGGCACAATGTCTATCAAGCTCGGACTTCCGTAAAAATGAACCGAAATAGACAATAGACTCATTTTACCCTTTTTGGCAATAATCCGCTCGGCGACCTCTTTTTGAACCAGTAAAACCAGTTCCCGCGGTGGTTGCTCGCTTGTTAAAAAATACCGGATGATCTTGGAGGTAATGTAATATGGCAAGTTCGCCACCACTTTGTAGCCCTCGCCAAAACGAGAGGCGTCAACTTCCAGAATATCACCGCCCACAATCTCCAAATTCTCTGAGCTAAAAAATTCACCTTTTAAAATTTCAGCTAACTTTTCGTCCTTTTCTACTGCAAAAACTTTTTTGACATTCTCAACCAAACCCCGCGTCAAAACCCCAAGCCCCGGGCCAACTTCGACCACCACATCGTCCGATTTCAGATCCGCCGCTCTCAGAATTCCCCGCAAAGCATCCGCGTCAATTAAAAAATGTTGGCCCAGATTCTTCTGAGCCCCCAAGCCATATTTCGTGAGTAGTTGTCGGACTTCGTCCCTCACCCAGGAATTTTCTGAGTGAGGGGCTTCGCCCTTGAGATTATCCA
>Ga0210057_1002039_pt1 | contig 29608 bp, 31 predicted proteins | sample CryGeyCG2114_010_2_FD_183968 | JGI IMG/M metagenome (GOLD analysis project Ga0210057, IMG submission 183968) | Groundwater microbial communities from aquifer - Crystal Geyser CG10_big_fil_rev_8/21/14_0.10 (SPAdes) (version 2) | ecosystem: Environmental > Aquatic > Deep subsurface > Groundwater ...
GTTTTAATTACTCAAAACTTAAAGTTGTTTTTGATGGCGAAACCGCCTGGTGACAAGCCGCGTAAAACCGCCGGCCCGCCGAGACAGCCAGTGTATTTGAGTTAAAGTGTTCGATGGCTATAGTACCGACTATGCCTAGTGATAGATTTAGTGACACCGGCCAAGCAGTAATGGAGCTTAACGGACTTCCCGAGCAGACTGCCACCTTGCACCTACTGATGAACGCCTGGATGCAGCTACCGCCCGACAAGCCCGACCTGCGCTCGTACCTGGCGGGCCAGCTGGGCGTGCCCACCACCCCCACTGACCACTACATCGAACAGGACAGCTAGCGGCGGATACTCCTGCACCTTCGATTACTCCTCCGGTTACTCTGACTGGGCTGACCGAGTTGACCGGGCCGGGGTCTGATCAGGACGACCAGGCTGGGACTGATCGGGCCACCACCGCAGCTTGACGCTGATGGCAAACACGCTGGCCATGGCCGCCATGCACAGCAGGCAGATGGGACAGACCACCTTCTCCACAAATATCTCCAGGTAGAGGAGACGCAAGCAAAAAACCAGCCCGAAGGTAGTCAGGGCCAGCGCCGCCCGTTTCCAGTGATGAAGACTGCTCACAAAAATGGCGATGTAACCTGCCAAACCAATCAAGGCCACCGGAATACCCAACACGTAGGCCAGGTTGCCTTTGGTGATGGCCAAGCAGTTGATGGTAGAGCTAACATGGCAGACTGTCGGCCCCGACGGTGCCCAGGTGCCGTACAGTAAGTAGGTTGCTAAAAAAATGCCGATGATAGCCAAGGCGGTCATCACTCGCCACCACGTTTGATCAGTTACGGTCACTGCTGACATGGCATGCCTTTCACAGTAGAGTACTCAAGCCTATCTTAGCACTTATTCCGGGAGGTGGGACACTGGGCGGTGGGCAGCCAGGCCCACGGACGGGGGGCGGGGACAACCGGTACCCGCGGCTGATATAATGACTGCCTGATGAAAATCAAAAGTTCGCTCAAAGCAGACAAGAAAAAAGGTGACAAACTAGTCCGCCGCCGCGGCCGCCTGTATCGCGTCAACAAGCGCAACCCCAGGCGTAAAGCTCGCCAGGGCTAGTGGCTAAAGAGTTGCCACTAAACGAAGACTCGGCATCGCTGAACGAAGGGCCGCCGCTTGAGCTCCGACCAGTTCTCCTACAAAAAGCGGTCGATGACCTGCTGGAACTGCTGTTTGGGCAAGGCACCTGGGATCAAGCCCTGGACCTGGCCGCCGGCCACCAGGATTGTCCCCGGTGTACCGCTGACGCCCAGCTGACGGCCGGTCTGCATATCGGCAGCTACTTTGGTGGCCATCCGGCCGCTATCCAGGCAACTTTGGAACTCAGCTCGGTTGGCGCCGACTTCTTCGGCCAGGTCCGGCAGACCGCTCAGCGGAAAACCGCGACCGTTTGAGGTGGTTCGCTGGTAGTAGATATCGACAAACTGCCAAAAAGCGTCCTCACCAACCAGCTCGGCTACGCACTCTGAAGCCTCGGCTGCTTTGGGAGCGTTTTGGTGGCTGGGAACAGCAAAGTGGCGAAACACCCAGGCCACTTGTTCGTCGTTTTCTTCCCTGAGATCGGTCATGGTGGGGTGGAGGCGCTTGCAGAACGGGCACTCCAAGTCACCGTACTCTACCAGTACCACTGGCGCGTCGCGGTCACCGCGGATGTGATCGGTGTCACGAATAGCGGTCCCGATGGGGCCACCGTTGCCGCTACCACTGTCCCCGTGCCCGCCGGCCTCTCCTGCCTGACCAGCAGAGGTGACGCTTTGGGACTCGGCCAGCTGATCGATACCGCCAGCTCCCCCAGCCCCTCCAGCCACGCCGCCCCTGCTAACCGAGCTGTTAGACTGGGAAACCGGCGACTGGCCACGGTTTTGGCGCAAGAACAGTAAGCCCAGGATTGATACCACCACTAACACCGCCACCACGATCGGGCCGGTAGCCTGGGAAAGGCTTTGATGAGAATCATCCGCCATGTTATGTATGGTACCGTAGCCAGGATTTGGTTGGTCAACTGTCGGCTGGCTGACGTTGGCCACCGTGAAATTTTGCACGTGAAATTTTGCTCTAGTCGCGGCCGGCGCCTTTGAGCTATCATTGGCTTGCGTCCGGTCAGTAATCCGGGCCACTGTCAGCGCATGATTGAGCCTAACCAGCCTAACACTGGCATTGGTGACGTCCAGCTTTTTTTGTCTTTTAACCGAGACGATAACTCGTTCAACTTGACGGTCACTAATGTCAAAGAAGTGTCGTACACCATTTTTTATACCGCTCGGGTTGATGATCGTCAGACCAGCGAGGCAATTGCCCACGCCGGTAGTGGCGAAGAGGGCATTTTTTCAGCGGCCCACGTAGCCGGCACCGAGTCGGGTGAGGATCAAATCTTGCACGACGTCGAGCGCGGCGGCATCGAGCTGATCGCTACCGGTGAGGACAACGTAGTTACCAAGATCACTCAAAGCTTTACCATCGATAGCGATGGTAAGTTGGGCCTGATCTCCAGCAAACGCGTCCGCGATTTCCAGGGTGAGATCCCGCGGGTATTGGGCAAATCGGACCAGCAGTCGCCCAGTCCCAGCCCGCTCCAGCCGGCCCAGCTGGGACCGAGCCAAACTGTGGAGGCCCAACAAGCTCAGGCGGGGCCAACGCCAGCCGGTGGCTTGCGCCAGTTACTGCCGGAAGTGACACCGGCCACCGCTTCGCTGGCGATTGGCGGTACCATCGGTCTGTTGTTAGTGATGTGGTTGCTCAAAAGTATTTGGAGAGGCTTGTTCGATGGTAAGCCTTGGTTTGGTCCCAAGTCCAGGCAGGATGTCGGGCGCAATGACAGCCACCGTCAGCCGGCCCAGCAGATTGAGGAAGTCAACCCGCGCATCACCATCCCTCAGCCGGCCGGGGCCGGAGAGTAACCGCCCTGAAGCTCAAAGAACAGGAAGCTCAAATAAACGGGCAAGCTAGCTGAGCAGCCGAGCTTGGTGATGTTTAGGGGGGGGGACTGGTGACCGCGGTTACCATTGGTGCCGGTACGGCTAGTGGTGCTGGTGAGTTTTCCAAAAATACTTCAACACCAACGGCACCACTCCCATCAGCGGCAAAAACCGCCTGGCAGGGGTTTGGCGCAGGCTTTCGATCAGCGCCCGGGACTGGGCCTCGATCGTCATTTGCCGGAGCGAGTGACGCAGCCGCCTGACTTTGAGCACTACTACTACCAACGCCGTCGCTACAGCCAGTAAAAAAACCAGCAGGATGCTAAACACCGCGATACCAAGGACGTAAAACACCGTAGCCAGGCCCATAGCTAGATAGTATCATGAGTGGTAAGCGCTCACCATCACTCGCGCTATAACCCGCGTCATCACCCATGTCATCACCCATGTCACCGGCCGTGCCATCGTCCTCTCACCATCCAGTCTCGGAGCAAACTGTTCGGGAACTCAATCGACAGCTTGTCAAGCTCGACCGCCGGCTGCGCCGCCGCGTCTCGGTCCGGTTCAACTTGGCCATGGCAGTGGCGCAAGGAGCGGCAGCGGCCATCGGCGCTACCATCGTGGCCGGTATCTTGGTAGCTTGGCTGGCTCGATCAGTCCGGACCATCGAGGACGTGCCGGTCCTCAACCTGTTGATCACGCCTGAGCTCAAAGAGGCCATCGACACCAACTACCCGGAGACGAAGTAGCCACCAAGCGCGCCCACCCACCAGCGGTTTTCCGCCCGCCCCACCAGCGCCCAGCCGCTAAAAAGGGCAGCTGGTATACTTACCCGACCTATCAAGTTACCTAAGACAAGGTTTTAAAACAGCAGTTTCATGTCTGACACGTACAGCGCGATTTGGGTGTCCCACTCGTCTATCGAGGCATTTCTGGCCTGTCCGCGCGCCTACTTCTTGCGCCACCTCTACAAAGATCCCCACACTAACCGCAAAATTTCGCTGATCACTCCGGCCCTGGCCCTGGGCCAGGCCGTTCACGAAGTAATCGAGTCACTGTCCAAACTGCCGGTTGAGGAGCGGTTCAACCGGTCGCTGCTGCAAAAACTCGACGATGCTTGGCAAAAAGTGACCGGCCGCCAAGGTGGCTTTCACAGCCAGTCCCAAGAAGAGCACTACCTGGAACTGGGCCGGCAAATGCTGCGCCGAGCCGATACCCACCGCGGCCCGCTGGAGCGCAAAGCGGTCAAGATCAAGACCAAACCTTCGCTCGACCTGCCGTACTTTTGGCTGTCTCAAGATGAAGAGATTATTCTCTGTGGCAAGATCGATTGGCTGGAGTACCTGCCTGATGACGACAGTGTTAAAATCCTCGATTTTAAGACCGGCGTTAAAGAGCAGTCGCCTGACTCGCTGCAGCTGCCCATCTATTATCTGTTGGCCAGCCATTGCCAGCACCGGCCTGTCACCGGCGCCAGTTACTGGTACTTGCGCCATCATAATTTGCCCAGCGAACAACAACTGCCTGACTTGGACCAGGCCAGTTCCCAGGTGCTGGCTATCGCCAAGCGGATCAAGCTGGCTCGCAAGTTGAGAAAGTTCGACTGCCCCCACGGCGGCTGTCGCCACTGCGATCCCTACGAGGCCATCATGGCTGGCCGAGCTACCAAGGTGGGCATCAGTGACATCGGCCACCAACTCTACGCTTTATTTGAAGGCTCGCCGGATGATAAACCCGAGGGGAGCGCCGAGGCGGACAGTCAGATCTTGTAGCCCATGCTCCTTCTTGGCGGTGGGCAAAACCCTCTTTTTTTCGTTGGTGAGCCGCGGCTCTTGTTGACCGCTTAACTCCAGTTTTTGGCGACGATTCTGCAAGGCTTGCCATGAGCGCTCGTGCAAGTCTTTAAACTGAACATGAAGTGTTTCGAGCTCGTCATCGCCCAACTCCTCGATGTTGATCAAGCTGGAACGGGCCCCTCTGACTGCCCGGAGGAGCTCATCAAGCTTGAGATGAACTGCCCGGGTTTCTCGGTTCTGGGCGTTCTGGATCAAGAACACCATCAGGAAGGTGATTAAAGTGGTAAAGGTGTTGATGATCAACTGCCAGGTGTCGGAAAAGCCTAAGGTTGGGCCGGTCAACGCCCACAGCAACACGATCGTCACCGCTAGCATAAAAGCTTTGGCCGAACCGGCCAGAGTTGATAACTTAGCGGCAAAACGCCGGAACAAGTCGTTTATCATGGTCCGGTCCATTGTACAAGTAGTCTAGGCCGCTGGGCAACTGGGAAGAACTGGCACCCAACTTTCGCGAATTAGTAACCACTTAATTTGCTGACTAGTCCCATAGGGAACAATTTCTTTGGGGGTGTTTTTTTGGCGGACATTTTCCGTGGGCCATTAGTGGGCCATTAGTGTGCCGAAAGTGGGCCGTTTTGGCCCACGCGCTTAAGTGAGTTTTTTTTAGATATGCCAAGAAAATACTGCCAATGCCAACTAAAAAACATCTTTGGTGACCACACTGGCTTGCCCTTAGCCTGGAAAATCAAAAAGCGTGAAAGTCGGGCTCCAAGCGCACCACCACCTCCCCGTACCAAAACCCCCGTCTCACAACGGGGGTTTTGTTTCAGACGAGTGCTGAACTACGCTTAAAGCTTACTTAAAAACTTAGCGTGAGGCCGACACTGTTTGGTTCTCGGCGTTAAGGGCCGAAATGGTGACGATACCGGCTGAGTTTACCGAGATTGAGTACCCGGTATTGGTAGCGCTACCGACTTGTGGGTCGGTTGGCATACTCAGCAAGTAAGCCGACAGTGAACCGCTCAGGTCGATACAGCTGGCACACGTACCCAACTCAGTGGGTGTAGCCGTGATGTCCGTGGCTGTGGTACCGCCGTTGGTGTCCACCGGCAAGACGCCGCCATCATCAACGATCGATTGCTGGACCGCGGTCAAGATGCCTTGAACATCTTGTTGACGCCGAGCGTCGCGCGAGTCCGCAAACCTGGTCACCGGATCAAGAGCTACGAAGACGACCACTGCCAAAATGGAAATAATGGCAATGACCACCAGCAACTCAATCAGGGTGAAACCTCGTTGTCGAATGTCAGACAGTGAATGCATAGCAGGCTTTCTGGTAATTGGTACTGTCAAGAATTGGTACTGATATTACTACACCACATTCACCAGTTCACGTCAAGTCGCCAATGTGTCTCCACCTGGGCCGCCACCTGGGCCACCTTGAGTGGTCGTGCTAACCCTGTGGTTAACCGCGCTGGAAGTAGGGCACCAGCACTAGCGCCACTACCAGGATAAGGACTATCACCAGCCCGGTCAGCACGATCAGGGTACGCCGCTGCTTGCTGTTGGCGAGAATCTCGGCACTGACCGCTCTACCGGCAGTATCGATGCCACTAACACCACCGGCGGAGCCACCACCGACAGAGTTGCCACCGGCAGGGTCACCGTCACCAGCGGCACCTCTGCCATCACCGCCACCATCAGCCGGCCGGCCCGCAGAGGCCAGCAACTCTGGCAGGTTGGTCGGCCGTTGGTGCTGGTGGGAAGCGATGGCCGGCACCTCCTCCGTCAACAGCTTGGCGTAGTCTTGGGGCGAACGGTCGGCCAAGCTAAAGGGAGGGTAGATGTGCTGTTGGGTGCTTTTGGCCTGCAAACCGGCCGGCAGCATCGAGTTGTTGTCAAACCCAAACAGCCAAAAGTATGGTTCGGCAGTTTGCAGTTGGTGCTGAGCGTAGGACACCAGCGGTTGAAGGACTTCCTGTGTTAGCTCGCCCGCCAACTGCTGGACGTGAACGATCACTCCCTGGTGGATGATGACCGCCAATTGGCGGACCGAGTCGCGGTGGAGGATGACGCCCGACGTCTTGGCCCCTTCCAGTTCGTGGGTAAGCGTTAGCGAGATCGGCTCGACCACTTCGATTAGTTCCGCAAACCGAGCCATCATTGGCTTAAACAAGGTGTGGAAATTGTACGTTAGCACAAAAGCGTTCAGCTTTTTTGAGGACTGGTCGTAGGGCTCCAGTCGGTAGCTCCAAGCCGTTTGCTCAAGATCTTCGGGTACCAATCCGGCCACTAATGATTTGATCAGGACGTACAAGGCGTCGGGGCTGGGCAGAATACAGCCGATCACGTAGCAGAAAGCGTCGCTCAACAGCACCGAAACTTGGTGGCCGCCGGTGGTCATGATCAGCTGTTCGAAAACGTTGGCAAACGTTTCAGGCTGCCACTGGTACGAACCCACAGCCTTGCTGTCGGGCTGTTTACCAAGCTTGATCTGTTCGGCATACATCAAGCCCGGCTCGATACTGATGATCGTTTTTTTGGGGCCAAGCAACATCATTTCATGGTATCACGGCGCGGCCGGTATCACTGGGACGTTCTCAGCTCGACGCTCGATGTGAAGTCTCCCGAAAACTCGAACTCGGCGCGGCCGGAACTGCTTTGAGAAAAGACAGTCAGCGAAAACTCCACGTTTTGAGAGCCGGCTGTAGACAGGTCCTGGAACGAGACAACTGACGTTAGGGCCGGGTCGCTCAGCACTTCATCTTGCTGCAAGCCGGTGCAGTCTGAACTGCCGCCGCCCCAACCGATCCCAACTTGGTTGTTTTGCTGGTAAATAAATGTTGGGTCGCGATCGGCTTCAGTCATGTCCAGACAGAGCTGGTCGGCGGTCAAAAAATGGATCGCCCGAGCGGCTCTCAGCTCGTGAGTTAGCCGCTTAGTGACGAAGTTTAACGAGTGGTTGACGGCTTGTTGGGACTCGCCGCGCACCCGGTTAATGACGATATCACTGGCGAACATGATGACGGCGGTACTGATGACGGCCACCAGCAGTACGTAGATAACGATCTCGATCAAGGTGAAGCCGGCTTGGCGACGCTGACGCGCCGTGTAACTTAAGCAGCCAGTATCAGTAGTAGTATCGGCGGTCGGCATCGTTTAAATCGGCAACTATTAACTATATGTCAGTAAATTCCTCCGGCGGCATTGACGGTGATTTGTTGACTGCTCAACGGCGAGGTGATAGTCACAGTGACGGCAGAAGATGGCTCGCCGCGCAGGGGAGTAAACCAGATGTCGCCCAGCCCGGTTACCTCTACCGAGTCCGGCAGGTCATAGTCTTCCTGCTGGGTGGGAGCGGCACAGCTGTCGGCGTACAGCCTGACTACCCGGCCCTGGAGGCAGATGCCCCAACCGGAGTTGAGCCGCCGGTCCATGCTGTAGGCTTGGGCCTTGCGCAGCTTACCCCTGATCCGGCCGAGCGCGGCGTCGTGCTGGTTGGTTTGGAAAAAGCGGGAGCCAAATGGCAGAGTGGCCAAGGTCAGCAACAACAGTAGTCCGACTACCAGCATCAGCTCGAGAAGAGTCAGCCCGGACCGGCCGTTAGCGCTGGCGGTGGCAGCAGTAGTGGCGGTAGCGGTAGCGGTTGTGCTCGGTAGTGGGCGCCGACCGTCTCTTAAGCTGGTACTAGGCACGGTGTTGACCATCATGGCGGCGTGATCTCCTTCCAGGAAGTGATAGTGACAGCGTCACTGCGCACAGCGGTTACCTCTGCTGCCGCCGTGTAGGCACTGTCGGTGGCCACCAGAGTGAAAGTAACGGTTAGCTCATCAGAAGTCTGCGATTGGTCAACAATATCGGCAGCACAGCTGGCGCCATTGGGCAGTGTTTGGACAGTGGGAATGGTTTTGAGCAGGTTGAGCTCCAGTAGAGCGTTCTCGATACAGCTGTCGAGACTGCTGTCGGTCCGCTCCACTTGTTCACTGGCTAGTTGCAGCAGGCCGATATCGATCGACAGCAAAGCAGAACTGGTGCCGACGATCAACAGCACCCCCATCACTACCAGGACGGTGGTAGTGGTGATGAACCCGGACCACTCGGTTTTCCCGGCCAGCTTGCTCCCCGAACGGACCGGCCGTAAGGGTGATATTGGCGGTGATGATGGCAGCAGCAGCGACAGACGGATCACGGCCCCGGATTCTCCAGCTGATCTTTTTTCCACAAGGTAATGATCGCCGGGTCGGCCGGCGACATCAAGTCCTGGTCCGCTGCTCGGTCGACCAAGATAGTGACCTGATCGCCAGGCTGCAACTTAGTCAATGCATACACCATGGTAGCCGAGGAGAAGTGGTGGTCGTTACTGCCCCGAACAAAGTGGGTTTTGGACTCGGCGCCGATGACCGGACTGCCGTTGACCATGACGCGCGCCCGGGAGTTGGGCCGGCCGGTCCACGACCACAGGGAGTCGTTGTAGGTCAGGACGTAGTCTCCCTTTTTCTTGACAGTAATAACTTCTCGATTGGCGCCGGTGTCGTGGTCGTAGACGTTGGGGTCAAACTGAGACGAGTACCACTCCACTTCTCCGGGCGTTTCCGGGTTCCAGTTCGAGCCGGAGTTAGTCAGCGTCAGCCCAAATCCATGGAACACATTTTCGGCTGGCAGCCGGTGGACAAGGATAGTAGCCGGATCGCCGCCGCTGTTCACCATGCCAATAAAAGCGTCCTGCTCGAGCGTCACCATCAGCTTGTCCCCGGCGGCGGCAGAGACCATGCCTGCCCAGTGAATCGACGATTCATCGTCGTTCTCTTGTTTTCGGATGTAACCCTGGCGGAACGAGCCGCCAGTGACCTGGTTGTCGAGCTCGTTGAGCACCACTCGGCCGGCCACGCTAGTCCGCAGCTGGTTGGAGCTGAGCGGCACGTTGACGTACACCAGGTAGTCGCCGCTTTGGTCAAAGACGATCTCCTCAGGGTCACTGGTGTCCGAGTGAGTGTAGCCGCTGTCCTGGCGCAAAGAGCTCCACTCCAGCGGGCTGGCCTCTTCTTGGTTAAAGTTACTGCCGCTGGTAGTTTGGGTAGCGGTAGCGGCGAACACCGTCTGCTGGTCGTTGATCTGCTCTAAGTAAACGCACGCCAGGCCGTCGATCACGACCGGATAGGCGCTACCGATGTTGTTGGTCAGCCCGGTCACCACCACCTCGATAGTGTCATCAACTTGGAGATCGGTCAGCAGCAAGTTTAAGTGGTTGGACGACTCGTCCTGGCTGTCGGCGTTGCGGATGTAGCTGGAGCGGGCTACTCCTCCCTCAGCTTTGACACCGTTGACGCGCGCCTCGGCTTGGACCCGAGTTTGTTCGTTGTTGCCGTCGGTCCGGCTGACTGGCATAGTCAGGGCAATCAGGTAGTCTCCGTCCTCTTTGACGGCTATCTGGGTAGGCGAGGTCAAGTTGAAAAAGAAGTGATTGTTGTCGATCGAGCTGTCACTCCAGACCAGCGCCGCCGGCGTAGTCTGGTTGAGGTTGGCCCCCAAGGTGGACTGGGAGGCGCAGGCATAGGCCAGCGTTTCCGAGATGATGTACTTCTGCCAATTGGTCAGGTAGGTCTGTTGAGTAACTTCTTCCAGTTTGCCGGTCCTGGTAGTCCAGTGGACGCGGGCGGTGACCAGGTAGGTATCAGGATCGATGGCGCCGCCGCTGGTCACCAGTTGGCCGTTGCCGTCGCGCTGGGCCTGGTCGATGGTGATTTCCTGAGTGAACTTGCCATGCTGGGCAGGCGTGCCGGTCAGTTCCCACCGGCCGGAGCTGTTGTCGATACCGTAGGCGCCAGGAGCCAGCAGCGCCCAGCCTTGCCGCTGGATAGAACGGGCCGCCTCTAAGCCTTGTTTGGCCAGCAGTCCAGCCTCGGCGTTGTCGCCGGAAACTTGAGTTAGCGCCTGGCTCTGAATGAAGATACCGCCGCCCGCTAGGATCAGGATGGCGAACAGCCCCAGACCTACCACTGTCTCCAGCAGGCCAAAACCTGGCCGACCACCCCCACCCGCCAGTTTGGTGCTGAGCCACTGTCGAGAAATTCTAGAATGAGTTCTAAATTTATTGACCACCTACACCGCCTCTGACCGAGCCGGTCAGCTCGTAGATCGGGGAGATGATCGCCATCGCCATAAAGCCAACGATCAGGCCGATCGACAACAGCATGATCGGTTCCAGCACGGTCGTCATGTTCTTGGTAATGTTATCGATCTCGTCTTCGTAGAAGGTGGCCAGGTACAGCATGATCTCTTCTAAGTTGCCGGTCCGCTCGCCGACCGCGATCATAGTCGAGACCAGCGGCGGGAACTCGCTAAACTGGTAGCGCTCCAGCGCTTGGCTGATAGTGATGCCCTGGTTGAGCGACAGGTGAATCACCTTGACGTGGGAGCGCAGATAGAGGTTATCGACGGTGTAGGTGGTGGTCTCCAGCGCTCGGCTGAGCGGCACTCCGCTGCGGACCAGCACTCCTAAGTTGCGCATCATCCCAGAGAGCTGGCTGTGCAGGATGAGCTGGCCAAACAGCGGCATCCTCAAGACTGCTCGGTGCCAGTGCGGCTTGATGAACGGCAGTTTGGTCAGCCTGACCACCGCTACCACCACCCCCGCGGCGGTGACAAAAAAGACGATGCCGTGCTGTTCCATGAAGCCGGCGATAGCGAGTAGGATCCGGGTGGTGATGGGCAGTTCGATGGCGAAGGAATCAAAAAAGCCAACCAGCTGGGGCAAAATAAAGATCGACACAAAAAAGGCCATCAGGCTGGCGGCGCCGAACACCACGCCTGGGTAGGTCAGCGCCCCTTTAACTTTTCTCTGCAAGGCATAGCTCTTGGAGAGGTGGTCGACCAAGAACTGGAAGTTTTCGGCCAAGTTGCCCGACTCTTCTCCCACCGCCACCAGGTTGACGTAAAACTCGTCGAACATTTCCGGGTGGCGGCGCAAAGCGTCCGCCAGGGCAACGCCGTTGCGGACATCCCCCAGTAGGTCTCGGAAGATGGTCCGGAGCTGCTGGGACGAGGCTTGGATAGCCAGTGTCTCGAGTGTCTCAGACAGCGATACCCCGGCGTGGATCATCGTTGACATATGCTTGGTAAATGTCAGCTTGTCAATGAACTTGACGCGGTTAAAGAATGGCAGTGACAGGTTCATGGTAATCTTTTCATGCGCTTGCTAGCGGCACCGGGCCTACTCCATCACCACCCGCATCAGTTCTTCGATGGTAGTGATGCCGGCCTTAATTTTTTCCAGCCCGTCATCGAGCATTGAGGTCATGCCTTGCTGATACGCCAGTTTCTGGATCTGGGAGGCGTTCTGGCTGGCGACGATGGCTTCTTTGATTTGGTCGGTGATCTCGAGCACCTCAAAAATGCCAATCCGGCCGATGTACCCGGAGTGGTGGCAGATGTCACAGCCCTTGCCTTGGTAGACCCTGATGGTCTGGTTATGGCCGAAGTGCTTGCGGATAAGTTCCGGGCTGAGCTCGATCTTTGGTTTGGCCGGCGGGGCTGGAGCGGCGGCGGCAGCCAACGGAGCGGGCGGAGCGGCAGCCGGAGCTGTTTGGGCTGGCAGGGCTGGCTGAGTGGATTGAGCAGCTTGAGCTAACTGAGCAGGTTGAGCAGACTGAGCAGGCTGAGCGGGCGGCAGCGGCGGCGACGGGGTCTGCGACGGCCGAGCGCCTGCCGGCGGCCCGGCGCGGTGATCATCAGGGTGAGGCTGGCTGTTGCCCTGGCGGGCCGACTGGTGGCCCTGTTGCCCGGCGAGGCCCTGCTTGGCCTGGTGGCTGGCCATGATCTCGGTCAGCTTGATCTCCTTGGAGAAGCGGCAGTGATTACATAGTTTCCTGATCAGCCGCTGGGCCACCACTATGTTGATCGACGAGGCCACCAGGAATGGCTCGACAGCCATGTCTATCAGCCGCGGCATAGCGGTAGCGGCGTCGTTAGTGTGGAGCGACGACAACACCAGGTGACCGGTCATAGCGGAGTTGACCGCAATACCGGCCGTTTCCTCGTCCCGGACCTCACCGACCAGGATAATATCGGGGTCCTGACGAACAATTGACCGCAGTCCGGTGGCAAATGTCAGGCTGGTTTTGGGGTTGACCTGGATCTGGTTAATGCCGGTGATGTCGTACTCTACCGGGTCCTCGATAGTCATGATGTTGACTTCCCGTTTGTTGAGCAGCTTCAGGATGGCGTACAGACTGGTTGTTTTTCCCGAGCCGGTAGGGCCGGTCACCAGGATCATGCCGTGGGGCTTGCTGTAGGCACGGGTGACCTTGGCCAGGTTGTGGCTGGTCAGTCCCAGGTCAGGTAGGGATAGCTGGCGCGACCGCTCGGACAACAACCGCATGACAATCTTTTCGCCGTTGATGACTGGTAGGATAGATACCCGCAAATCAAGTTTCTCACCTTCCACTTTATGACGTATCTTGCCGTCTTGGGGGGCCTGGTGTTCGTCGGTCCGCAAGTTCGACATCACTTTCAGCCGAGTGACCATTTGAAAATAGATTTTCTTAGGGATCCTGACGATGTCGTGCAGCTGGCCATCGACCCTGAACCTGATCAGGGCTTCGTCCTCCTCTGGTTCCATGTGAACATCGGAAGCTTTACGCTGGTAGGAGTGATCGAGGATCAAGTCGACCATCTTGATGATTGGTGGGTCAGACTCGGACTCGGCAGTTTCGGCCTGTTCGCTCAGCTGTTTAATTTGATTGGTGAAGCTTTGGGCCGAGCCGTGGCCAAACTTGGTCAGCGCATCGGAAATGTCACCAGGGGTAGCGTAGGCCAGGACCAGTGGTTGGTTGGTCCGCTTGCGGATGAAATCAAGCGAGCGCAAGTCGTCAGGGTTGGCGGTAGCGATGTAAATCCCCTGCTGGTCATGCCGGTACGGCACCAGCCGGTTTTCTTTGGCGAAGATGGGCGTCACCAGCTTAACCAGCTGCTGGTCGATCGGTGTTTCGGTAAGACGGATGAACGGCAGGCCCAGCAGATCAGCCATTACTCGGCCCAGGTTCTTATCAGAGACCGCGTTTTCGCTAACTAAAAGATCTTCGAGCGGACGGTGGTTGGTTTGGCTGGCTTGGAAAGCCCGGTCTAGCACGTCTTGGGGAACGGCGTTAAGTTCGGTCAGCGCGTCGTAGAGCTGCTGGTTGAGATGGGCAGGCATAGCTTGGGCAGAGTTTGATTAGGTGGCACTGTCAGGCAGCAGGCTGTTGATCCTGCCCACGATCGCCTCCAGCGCCACTTCACTTTTGACGATGAACTCTTGGGCGCCCAACTCTTTGGCTTTCTGGATGTCTTCTTCCTGGGCTAAGTTAGACACTACCAGCACTGGAATATGGCTGGCTTGCGGTGACTGGCGCAGCTGGCTCAAGACCTCAAACCCGTCCACCTCGGGTATCACCAAGTCGAGCAGGATCAGGTCCGGCTTAAAGGTAGTGATCTCTTCGATGGCGTGCTGGCCGCTGTCGGCTATTCTGACCTGGAAGTTTGTTTTCGACAACTTCACTTTGTAAGCGTTTGCCAAAAAAGCGTCGTCTTCGACCACTAGAATTTTTTTCATAGTTCCCCACTCAAGTATACAGAGCCAACTATACCTCAACTAGTAGTGATTGGAACCTACCATTAATCCCATTTATAGACGTACAAAAAAGGTCCTTAAGTGAGCGGCGGTTGCTCGGCTTCGGCGGAGTGGGAGATCGGCAAGCTGAACCAAAAGGTACTGCCGACATTTTCCTGGCTCTGGAACCAGACCTTGCCGCCCAGCACCTTGGTGATCATTTCTACCAGGTACAGTCCCAGGCCGGTGCCGTCGGTGTGGTGTTTCCGGATGTTCTTGCCGCGGAAGAACTTTGCAAAGATCTTGTCCTGAAATTCCTGAGGGATACCGTAACCGTGGTCTGCCACGCTGAACACCACTCGGTCGTTATCCCGGTACAGCCTGATGGCGATACTACTCTCCGGCGGCGAGTACTTGATGGCGTTGCTGATCAGGTTAATAAAGACCTCCATCACCAGTTCGCCGTCGGTCTCGACAGCCGGCAGATGATCGATGGAGCTATCCAGCTTGATGTGCTTGGCCTGCCACTGCGGCTGCAAACCGTGCTGGGCTTGCTCCAGGACCTTGGCCAGCTCGGTCGGCTGGAAATCAGGCACCATTTTACCTGACTCTATCCGAGAGATCTGGAGCAGTGACTTGACCAGTTTGATCATCCGCTGGTTGGAAGCGTCGATGTTCTTGGCGATGGTCAGCTGTTCGTCGGTCAGCGGGCCCAGTTCGCCGCCGATCAGCATCTCCAGATACCACTTGATACCGGACAGCGGGGTGCGCAGCTGATGTGATGCCAGGTTGATAAACTCGGACTTGGTGTTCTCGATCTGCTTTTCCTCGGTGATGTCCTGGAACACCATCACCACTCCGTCCACTCGGCCTTGGTTAGTAACTGGCGACGCTGTCAACCTGACGGGAAAGGCGGTGCCGTCGTTCTTGGCAAACAGCAACTGGTTGGTAGTTACTGGCTGGTGAGTGTTTAGGACTCGGGATACAAAAGACGACTCGTCGGAAACCGGCCTGAGCTGGTCATCGAGTACCGTCACCACCCGGTGAAAGTGGTCGTTGATGGTATGGTGCGACTCCAGGCCAAGCAGGCGGCGCGCCGCCTGGTTGATGGTAGTGATGGTCTGGTTGACGTCGGTGGCGATAATGCCGTCGGCGATGCTGGCCAGCAAGGCTTCGTCCTGAGCCGAGGTCGCCTTCAGATCGGCAGTGATGTTTAAGGCCAACTGCTGGGCCAGTGACTTGGCATTGCTCAGCGAGTACAGCACCGCAAACAGCAGTAGGCTAATGGCAGTGCCCAGGATGATGGTCAGGGTGGCGGTGAAGTCACGCCAGTCGGCAGCCGCCCGGTCAAGGTAGGAAATGGTCCAGCTACCGTTGGCTAGCTGGATGGTCCGCTGGTTTGTCAGAGTGGCAGGCCGCGGTTGAAGTCGGCTACCGTTTCCCGGTGGAGTGACCACCACTGTTTTGTCCGGCGAAATGGTCATGGCGACGGTGTGCTGGTTGGGCACCAAGCCGGCCAGCGCTTGGTCAAGGTCGACCACGGCTACCACTAACATGATGGAGTTGGCGCTGGTTGTCCCGTCCGGATTTAGGCCTGGCGGTGTTATCGGCAGGTAGAGTGCCGCGGGCCCGCTGTTCTTATCCCTGGGCATCACTACCAAGTGAGGCAACTGGGTTGTCTGATCGGTATTTGCACTCACTAGCTCGGCGGCTAGAGCTTTCACCAGCTGGTCTGGCGGCTGGTACGGCGGGGACTGCCGGGAAGTGAAGTGGCGCAAGACTAACAGCTGGCTATCTGCGCCACTATCGCTGGTGGCATCGGCGCCACTATCGTCGACACCAGGCTGAGGACCGGCTGGGCCCAGCTCTGCTAAGCCCAGTCCCAACAGGGCTGGGTAGTTGTCCGTCATGGCCAGCAATGAAACGTACCTCTGCCAGTCGGGGTCACTGACCGGGCCAAAGACGCTGACCGTTCCGCTGGTCTGTAACAACAGCCGGTGGTAACCGGCCAGTTTGGCGCGGACCTCTGCTGTCAAGGCGGTGGTAGTCCGCTCGAACCGCTGGCGGCGGGCCAAGTCGCGCTCTTGCGACAAGAACTGCGCCAAGGCAAAGGTAATGAACAAGCTGAAGAACAGCACCAGCGAGGGCACGATCAGCGGCAGCCACTTGCCGGTAGCTGGCGGTCGGTGTGAAGCGGTCTGTTGGGCGGGTCTCGGGGAGACGGCCTGAGGTAGGGCCGAGGACGGATGGGTAGCAAGGGGCGGGATAGGGGTGTTCATCAACGACACTACTTTGTACTATAGTAAAGGAGGTAAGCACTATGCAGCAACAGCTAGAGCTGGTGGGAGCGGCCAGCCAGACCATCGGAGAGATCACCGTGGCCTACACGGCCTTGAGCGTTCACTACCGCGTCCGCCACGAACACAAGATAAACTCCTCGGTGTTCCGGGAAATGCGCCGCGAGCACGTGCTGGGGATGGTAGGGGTAGTGTTACTGCTGGCCGGCTTTATGCTGGACCAGTGGCAGCTGATCACGGCCGCGCTCGGCCCCAAACTTGGTTTGTAGTAAAGGCTAGCACCCAGCGGACAAGGTGACAATGATGGATGAGAGCAACCGTCAGCCTCCAGCACCAGATCGGCAACACTCCGTCGAAGAGGTTGAAGGCTGGATCGAAGACTGAAAGTATCCTTGTTAAGAATGTGGTGGGATACATCCAAATCAGAGGGAATGAAGGCAATCGAAGTTATAAATTTTTTTCAAATCAAAACTACAGTTAGCCGCGGCCGTCACCAGCCGCTCAACATCTTGAGAAGATAGGCGCGCAGCTCGGCCTGGCCGGTTTGCTCCTGGCGGCTGGGGCTAGAGGTAGAGCTAGGGCTGGGGGCGGGCAGGGCATCGAGCAGTTGTTCCAGCTCCTCGGCCGACAGTTCCAGCGTCACCGGATTGACGGAGGCGGCGATGGCCTGACGCACTCGGCTCGGGAGCTGCCGGCGCTGGCCGGATGCGGCCGGCTGGGCAAGCGCCGTCCTGAGCAGTTCGGTTTGGTAGGGAGAGAGAGTGACAAGGCCGCGCCGCATGATCGGTAGTGACCAGGTTCCCGATTATAAGACTGGTTACCAAGTAGCCAAGTAAATAGTTTGTAGTACTAGAAACTATTTTTACTGGACGACAAAAGTATTATGCCTGATCCGCGATCGGTTTGTCACCCCACCATCGACAGCTTACCGACGCTTCAGCTCGGCTGTTTACGACTTGGCTAGGTCACGATACTTTTGAGACTTTTGGCGAGCAAAGCAAATTAAGAATTTCAAATGTCTAACTTCAGCAAAAACTTCAGCAAAAATCTTGACTCATAGGACATTCCATGTTCTAACCCGAGCCATTGTGGCAGGACTAGAGCAAAGACCAGAACGAGAACCGAAGAAAAGTTCCCGATTGCAACGCATTTTGGTTAGGGTACGGGAAATATTTGTCCCAGAACCACCAACAATTGCACGGGCTATTGTTGAGGACAGATTTAGCAAGTTGCCAAAACAAGGAGACTCCTGCACACGATACCAAATCGATGAATTACTACGTAGCACAGTGGGTTTAATAAGAGATACCGTCTACGATTTTTTCGAAAAATATGTCAAAAAGACGGAGACAACATTTACATTTGAAGCTAAACACAAGCTCGAAGAAGAACTGGCAGAACTAATTTTCCCTGAATTGTACCGCCGTCTATTTAGTGAGTATCCCGGACCTACCCTTGAGCTACTAGTCGTTTTGGGACGTTGGCAATGGTTGGAGGTGATGACGCTTCGTTCATTGAACGCACATTCTTTTCCCTTACCAGGCCCAAAGTTTGTGCCAAAAGTGGCAGAAATTTTAATGAATAACAAACTCCGCAGGGCTACTCGACAGCGGGCAGCGCTGGTGCTCCTGAGACAATGTGAGCCAAAAGATACTTTCGAGTACCTAGATGACATATACCAGTTCTACCTGAATGACAGCCAAGACTTGTCAACCGAAGATATAGCTCTTGACTGGAACACAGTAGCCTCACGTTTCAACACGCCTAAAGATATGTTTAACGATCTTTTTGGAAAGCGCGATCAGCTTAAAGCAAAATCTAGCGAGCCGCAACAAAAGTCGATAAAAGATAGGGATAACGAATAACAACCCGCCACCGTCGGCTTGCCGACACTTTAGCCAACCCGTTCGTAGTAGAAAATGTGGAGCCATGCTATGCTGAACGCTTGTAGTAGCCAGTAACGTCCCCTCGGTTTATGCCCAGCTCAACTCAGTCTGACAGCCCCTACTCTTTCCGAAGCATGGTTCGGTTCATGAACAGCCACTTCGCGCTGTTGGCGCTAATTGGTGGCTTTTTTATCAGCGGCTTCTTCATTGGCGCTATTTGGCAGGAGAACCAACTGTTAGCTGGGGGAAGTGGTGGCTCCAGGCAAGTGGCTCAAGCGCCCAGCGCCGCCCCCGCCGGGGCTCCTGCCGGCGGTCACGGAGGCTCGGCGCCGTCCGCCGCGGTAGGCAGCATGCCGGAACTGACCGACAGCGATCACGTCTTGGGCGCGATCGACAGTAAAGTGGTGTTGGTAGAGTACTCAGACTTTGAGTGTCCGTTCTGCGCCCGTTTCCACCCCACTTTGCAGCAAGTAATGGACGAGTACGGTGATCAAGTGTCGTGGGTCTACCGCCACTTCCCGTTGTCAATCCACTCGAACGCCCGGGACGCGGCCCTGGCCAGCGAGTGCGTAGCTCAACTGGGCGGTGAAGATGCGTTTTGGGAGTACGGTAACGAGTTGTTTGAGGAAACTCGCAGTGCCGGCGGTATCTCGGACGAGTACTTGGCTGAAGCGGCCGGCAGAGTGGGCGTCGACGGCTCGGCTTTTCAGTCGTGCCTGGATACAGCCGAACACCAACAGTTAGTGGACACTCACTTCAACGGCGGCTCTCAAGCCGGCGTCAGCGGTACCCCTGGCACCATCGTGGTGGTCGATGGCGAGCCGCAGGAACTCATTCCCGGGGCACTGCCATACCCCCAAGTCCAACAGGTGATAGAACGCTATCTCTAGAGCATCAGCTTTCCCGCGGCCGGCAGGATCGCCAGCGAACGTTTAAAGCTGGTCGGCTAGCTGACCGCTGGTCGCCGCGGCGACACTATACTTGACCTACTACCCTAACTCGGGTGAGCGGAGCTGACAACTCAAAGACCGGCCCGCAGACCAACTCGTATAATAAATGGAGTACCACGTTTAGGAAACGCCCCGTATGAACCACGGTGAAGTCGGACTATTTGCTCAGTACCTGGACGGCTCCTCCGTCAACCTGTTGATCGCCTTCGTGGCCGGGTTCATTACTTTTTTTGCCTCTTGTCTCTTACCGCTGATCCCGACCTACTTGGGCTACTTGTCCGGAGTGGCGCTCAACAGCGATGAAGCCGGCCAGCAGCGCTGGCGAATTTTCCGGGTAGCCTTGTTTTTTGTGATCGGCTTCATCACCACCTTTGTTATTCTGGGGCTGACGCTCAACCAGCTGGCTGCCCGAGTGGCAGTGGTCCGGCTAGTGATCGAGAAGCTGGCCGGGGTGCTGTTCATCGTGCTGGGCTTCTTCATGCTGGGCGTCTTTAAGCACCGTTGGTTTATGCAGGAGCGGCGGCTGGAGGTGCACGGCTGGTTCCAAAAAAACCAGACCACCCACGCACTGGCTACCGGGGTGGGTTTCGGCTTTGCCTGGACGCCGTGCATCGGCCCAGTGCTGGCAGTGATCTTGTTCTGGGCGGCCCAGTCCGACTCGATGCTCAGGGCCGTGTTGCTGCTGATTTCGTACGGCGTCGGCCTGGGCATTCCCTTCCTGCTGGTGGCGCTTGGTTTCGAAAAAATCGTTCCCTTCCTCAAGAAACACGCTCGAGTGACGAGCTACATCAGCTACGCTTCCGGTGCTTTCATCATTCTGGCCGGGATCCTGATGATCTTGGGCGAGTTCCAGCGGCTATCCTTGCTACTACTTCAGTTCTTCGACCTCAACACCTTGGCCGTGTAGGCTGAAGGCGGGCAAAACGGGGCAGATTGGCGCTGTCCTCGAAAATATCGAGTTGATAGTCACCGCGGTTTGTTCTGAGATCTGCTGGGCGATGGGTGTGGTCAATTTCCAACCAGACGCGGCCCTTCGGTTTGAGGTGAGATGGCGCTTGGGCCACTAGCCGCCGGATAAGCCGAGCGCCGTCAGAGCCGCCGTCAAGGGCTTGTGCCGGTTCGTACCCAGTAACGCTGGAAGACAGACTGGCAAGCCTGGCGGTGGGGATGTACGGCAAGTTAGCGACGATCACGTCTGCCTGAAGGTCCGCCTTTATTGTGCCGAGCAAGTCGCTGACGACAAAGGTGACCGGCGCGGTGGCGGCCAGCCGACCAAAATTGAGGCGGGCGACTGCCAACGCTTTAGTTGAGACGTCACTGACCACTAGCCGATGGGCCCAGCCCCGCCGCCGCAGTTCCCAGCTGAGCGTTACTCCAATTGCCCCGCAGCCGGTTCCCACTTCGATAATGCTCAGTCGCTCGGCTGTTGGGTAGCTGGAGCTGATGTCGTTGACCACTAGCTCGACGAGCTGTTCGGTTTCGATCCTGGGGATGAGGGTGGCCGGCGTGACCAGGAACGGCCGACCGGCAAACTCGGCTATTCCGGTGACGTACTCCACGGGGATATCGGCAGTGACTATTACTTCTGGCCGGCGGCCATAACGAGCCAGCTGGGTCTGTTCGTACGGCGTCCACTGTCGGGGACTAGGTTTGACCATATACAAGTCTAGTACTGTATGCTAACACTCTAGACAACTCAAGGCTGCTACTTCGTGGAGCAGGACACAACGCGCTCGGTAGAGCGACGGTCAGGAAAGGACTACCATGACACTCAAAGACCAACTAATGGCCGACATGAAGCAAGCGCTCAAGGCGGGTGAAAAAACCAGGCTGAGCAGCATCCGGCTGGCAATCTCTCAAGTAAAGAACGTCGAGATCGACTCGGGAGAGCTGGACGACGCCGGCGTTCAGCAAGTCCTGGCCAAGATGGTTAAACAGCTAAAGGACGCGCTGACCGAGTTTCAGCGAGCCGGCCGCCGCGACATCGTGTCAGCGGAACAAGAGAAGATCAAGGTGCTGGAGGAGTACTTGCCTGACCAGTTGAGCGACCAAGAGCTTGACCGAGTGGTCGATGAAGTCATTGCCAACTCCAACCAACCAAGGATGGGCCAAGTGATAGGCCAGGTTATGGCTCAGGCGGCTGGTCGGGCCGACGGCGCCAAAGTGGCCCGGCTGGTGAAAGCCAAACTGGGTTAAGATATCGACTGCCATGACCACCAAAACCGTCGGGGAGATTCTCAAAGAAGAGCGGCAACGGTACCGGATGACGCTCTCGGAGGTAGCTCGGCGGACCAGGATTAGGCAAGAGTACTTGACGGCGTTGGAGAGCAACGACTTCCGGCGTCTGCCGGCCGCGGCTTTCGTCAAGGGCTACATCAAAGCTTACGCCAAGCTGTTCGGCTTTGACCCCCAGCCGCTGGTGGCTGTCCTGCGCCGCGACTACAAACAAAGCGCCAAGGGTAGACTGGTTCCTCGGGAGTTTCTCAAACCGGTGCTGCGCCGTCGGCTGGTTTGGGGCCCGGTTACGCTGGTAGTGCTGGTGGTGGCTAGTTTGTTTGTTACCTTGTTGGGCTACGTCGGGTTCCAGTGGCACAGCCTCAACCAGCCGCCCCAGCTAGAGCTGTCTGCTCCGGCTGACAATCAACTGGTGGCGGCCCAAATCAAGGTGGCCGGCCGGACAGAACCGGAAGCCACGGTACTGGTCAACGCCCAACCGGTGGCCATCCAGCCTGACGGCAGTTTTCAGACCGAAGTGTTTGTGTCCAGGGAGGGACTGACCACTATCACCGTCGAGGCCAGTGACCGGCGGGGAAAGACCAACCTTGTCCAGCGGACCGTCACGGTCCGGTTCTAAATGAGGCTCGAAAACTTAACCCGTGAATCAATGGCTCATGACGACAATTTTTTTGAGGTGGCTCTGGTTCTGTCAGAATGCAGAAAACCTGTTTATTATTTAGTTTCTCCTTCCTCTATAGAATTTGGCAACTCAAGATGGTCAACAGAGGGTAGCGCATTCCCTACCAGCTCTTCCAAGTCAGACCTCATGCCAATGGTGTTATCAACCACACGCCTAATTTGCTTCTCCTGCTTAGCCCATTTAGAAGTAAACCAACGTTTTTCTGTTTCCATTGTTCTTTGCATGTCTGTAAATGTTTCAGCTATTGCTTCAATGCGGTGTTTAAATTCAGTACTGGTTATGTACTGATATAAAATTTCCGCTTTTTCAGATTTGTTGATGTTAGCCATCTTTTCAAAAGTAACTCGAGCCAAGTCGTACCTTAGAGCCAATGCCAAAGGTAATGCCATTTTTCTACTTGCTATCCAAACGCCTTGTTTATACACAAAGGATTCGATTTCTGGTGGTGGATTGTTAACTACAAGAACGGCGATTTGTGCCTTTGCTTGTCTTTGGTTTTCTTTGAGAGTAGCTATCCACGTGTTTTGCCACTTTGCATTTTTGGATTCCCACAAAATCACTCCACAGTTTCTCCCTTTTTTATCAATTACCTCTTGGACCACATCTGCTCCACGTTGCCCTTTTTGGACCTCAACAACTTTATCTAAAGGGAACTCTCGCTTAAGTAGCTCTTCCAGCTCAAGCTCCATCACCTCGCCTTGGGCCTGTTGCGATCCCTGCTGTAGCTTTCGCTGAAGTTCCAAAATCTGTTTTTGAGCATCATCATTCTTCTTTTTTTCTTGAGCCAGGTTGAGAGACATACCTTCTTGGGCCTCTTTTCTTGCATCAGTCCTAATTTTTTCTCTCTCCTCATCAAGCTGACGTTGTTTTTCTAACTCAAACTTGCGCTTAGATTCTTCCAGCTCGCGCATTTTTTTCCTGATCTGAAGCTCTAGTTCCTCGGCATGCTCAGCACGCTTTTTGTACTCCAAAGCTTGATCTTCTTTGTCCTTGAGCTGTTTGGCCACACGTTCTTGAGCCGCTAGTGTTGCTTTTTCAATCGCTTGCTTTTTGACTTCAACAATCTCTTTCTCCTTAGCATCTTCGAGGTCTTTCTTTTCTCGCCTTAGTTTTCCTAGTTCCTCATTATGTTTTTCTTGAGATTCACGAAGTAATTTCTCTTCCAGTTCATGCTTGTAAGCATCAGTTGGCTCAAATGATTTGTTGCAGTACGGACAAGTTATTTTATTGGTCATACATAGCAATTAAATTTGTGACGCTCGTTACAAATTTTACCACCGCTTTTACCACCGCCAAACTTCGGCTATACCGGAGTGCTATGAAACTTGTTCTAGTAGCAATGGTCGGTTTGCGCCGCCGCCCCCGCACTGTCATAATAGGCTGGTTGTAGCCATCGGCCTTAAAGTAGGGCCGCGCTCCTTAATCCTTAAGCCTGAAGACTGCCCATGGACATCACCACCGCCCTGCCTAGCATCCTGACCGGACTGATGATTGTGCTGATCTTGATCTTGATCGTGGTAGCCGTGCTGATGGTCCGCGTGTTGTGGGAAGTTAGCCGGATGCTGCGCACCACTCGTTCCACCGTCAGTTCGGTCCGGCACCAACTTGCCCAAGTGGTCCGGCCGCTCAAGCACGCTGCCGATGTCACCGCCGGCGTCAAAGCCGGGCTGAAAGCTACCGAGGCAGTCCGAAGCTGGTGGCAGCGCCGGTCAACCGGGCCGACGGTCGCCGACGAGACCGATCGGATTTTCTAGACAGGGCGGCAACTAGCTTTGCTACAATCTAAGCCCATGGTGACCCGTGACCACCTCCGCCAGCAGTACTTGGAGTTCTTCGGCCAGCGCGGTCACGCTGTGGTGCCGTCGGTGTCGCTGGTGCCCGAGAACGACCCGACTACCCTGTTTACCGGATCCGGCATGCAGCCCATGCTGCCTTACTTGCTGGGCCAGCCCCATCCGGCCGGCTCGCGGATCGTCAACTCCCAGCGCTGTTTTCGCGCCCAGGACATCGACGAGGTGGGCGACAATCGTCACACCACATTTTTTGAGATGCTGGGCAACTGGTCGCTGAGCGACTACTTCAAGCGCGAACAGCTGAGCTGGTTGATGGAGCTGCTGGCCGATGAACTGGGCCTAAAGCCCGACCGGCTGTACGTGACCGTGTTTGCCGGCAACCGGCGGCTGGGCGTACCCCGCGACGACGAGTCAGTCCAAATCTGGCAAGAACAGTTCAGTCGGCGCGGCATCGAGGCGCCGACAGTGGAAGATGCCGAGCAGACCGGACTAGGACAGGGACGGATCTTTTACTACGATCAGACTAAAAACTGGTGGTCAAGAGCGGGCGGGCCTGACCTGATGCCGGTGGGTGAGCCGGGCGGCCCCGATAGTGAAGTTTTCTTTGATTTTGGTGAAGAACGCGGCTTTCACCAGCGATCGTCGTTCGCCGACCAGCCGTGCCACCCCAACTGTGACTGCGGACGGTTCCTGGAGATCGGCAACTCGGTTTTCATGGAGTACCGCAAACAGGCCGACGGCTCGATTGGCGAACTGCCCCAGCGCAACGTTGATTTTGGCGGTGGCCTGGAGCGACTGGCCGCGGTTATCGACGACGACCCGGACGTTTTCGCCACCGATTTTTTTTGGCCGATCATCACCGAACTGGAAAACTTGAGCGGCCAGAAGTACCGCGCCCAGCCGGCCCGCCATCAGCCCGCCGACCACCACTCCACTGAGTATCACCACACCGCTTCGTTCCGGGTGATGGCCGATCACGTCCGGGCCGCCGTGATGCTGGCCGGAGACGGCGTGTTCCCGGGCAGTAAAGAACAGTCGTACTTCTCCCGTCGGTTAGTCCGCCGAGCAATCCGTCACGCCAGAATGATTGGGGTGAAAGGCGACATGTTTGACCGGCTGGTGCCGGTGATAGTCTCGATGTACAGCTCTCTACGACCGGACTTGGAGGATCGGTCCGACCAGATCGTGGCCGAGCTGTCTGAAGAAGAAGCTAAGTTCCGGCAGGCGCTGGACAAGGGCTTACGGCTGATCGACCGACTAGACCGGCTGGATGCTTCGACCGCCTTCAAGCTGTTCGAGTCGCACGGCTTTCCGGTGGAGCTGACCCAGGAGATTGCCCAAGAGCGCGGCCAGCAGATCGACATCGACGAGTTTCAGGTACTCCGCCAGGCTCACGCCGATGCCAGCCGGACCGCCTCCGCCGGCAAGTTCAAGGGCGGCTTGGCCGACCAAAACAGCACTACGGTCAAGTACCACACCGCCACTCACTTACTGCACGCGGCGCTCCGGGATGTGTTGGGCGACCACGTCCGCCAGCACGGCTCCAACATTACCGACCGGCGACTGCGCTTTGACTTTAGCCACCCCCAGCCGCTGACCGAACAGCAGCTCCGGCGGGTAGAGCAGCAACTCAACGACTGGATCGAGGCCAACCTGGCCGTCACCAGGCAGGAACAACCCTACCGGCAGGCTATCGACGAGGGAGCGCTGGCTTTTTTTGGCGATGCTTATCCGCCAACCGTCAGCGTCTACACTATTGGAGCTGGATGGACCGACAGCCGAACTGATCGTCCCTGGGTCTCTAAAGAGCTGTGCGGCGGTCCGCACGTCGAGACAACTGGCCGAATTGGTCGGCTAGCCATCACCAAGGAGCAGTCGGCCGGAGCGGGCATTCGCCGTCTCTACATGGAATTGACCTGAAGCATTGCCTATAATGATGGTATGGCGTTGACCAAACTGTTTAAGCGGTCAGCCGTTGATACTGACCACCGGCTGGACCTTTCGTCAGCACACCTAGTGTTGGTGCTGACCGACACTGCCGTCCAGTCTGCCTGGTGGCAGCTGGAACAGGGTCAGCCGCGGCTCAAGGCTATTTCTCAGATTTACGACTACTCCTCTGATCAGAACGGCATCGAAAAAGCCGACACGGCCCTGCAAGACCTGGGGCCGGACGCCGAAGATATTTCCCGAGTGATGTTTGGGCTGGAGAGCGGCTGGGTAGACGAGGGCGGGATCACTGCCGGTCACAAGAGGTTTCTGCGGGAGTTGACCACCAGACTTTCGCTCCAGGCAGCCGGCTACGCGGTCATCCAGGAAGCGCTTCTTCATGAGCTGGCGGTACAGGCCGGTGCGTCACTGCTATTAGTGGTGTTGACCGATCACGTCACCAGCGTCAGCTTGATCGAGAAGGGATCGCTGATCCGGCAGGAACGCGTTGGCCGGTCTGACGATGTGGCGTCTGATTTAACCGAGGCGTTGGCCAGGTTCCGGCCGGCTCGGGACAGCAGCCAGGATGGCGACCAGGATAGCGGCCAGGACGGCAATAGGGACAGCGGTCTGGGCAGGCGGCTGCCCGCCAAGGTGGTGTTGGCCGCCGGCTTGGTTAACGAAGAAATATTAGTTCGCAGCCAAGATCAGCTTCTTGACGAAAAGTGGCAAGCTGGCCAGCCGTTCATCCACCAGCCGGTGGTAGAGATCGTCACCTCGCAGAAAGTCACCGAGGCGATCGTTAAGCACGGCGGGGCGGCCATGATCAGCGCCGGCCCAACCGACCAGGCAGTAGCCCACCAGACGCCGGCCGAGGAAACACCGGCCCACCAGGCTCCGGCCGAGGAGGTACCGTCAGAACAGCCACCGACTGCCGACCAGCCAGCTCAACCCCAGCAGGCTGAGGCAGACAGCCAGTCAAGCTTTGGGGTACCGATCAGCCAGTCTCAGTTGACTGGACTGTCTCAGCCGCCGTCCACCCTTCGTCCTCCATTCCCCCAGCAGCCGACACTGTCCCGCCCCCCGGCGGGCGACAGCATCAGCGATGGCGGCGGTGATGGCGGTGATGGCGGTGATGGTCTTGGCCGGCTGCCGGCTGCTGGCCCAGACGGTCGGGGAGGCGGGCTCAAGCGATTACTAGCCGACGATGCTCGCCATTTGGGAAAGTGGTGGTACCACCATCGCTGGTTTGGCCTGGCCGGGTTTGGGCTGGGACTGTTAGTCTTACTGGGGGTCGGTGTGCTGTTTACAATTTGGGGCAAAACGGCTAGGGTAACGGCAGAGCTTGAGCCGCTGGTGCTCAGCCAAGAGGTGACAATTCGCCTTGACCCCACTGCGGACAGATCAGATCCCGAAGAGCTGGTGCTCAAAGCTGAGCTGACCACTGTCAGTGTCAGTACTGCCGGAACGGCGTTGAGTACCGGTGCCAAGGTTGTCGGTGAACCGGCCGCCGGTCAAGTCAATATTTTCAACAAAACCGACCAAGAACGGAGTTTTGAGGCCGGCACTGTTCTGACCAAAGACGATTTGGAGTTCACGCTCGACGAAGAGGTCCAAGTAGCTTCGGCCAGCGTTACCACCAGCGACACGTCCGAGACCAGGACGTTTGGCCAGGCAGCAGCTCGGGTGACCGCCAGCCAGGTCGGCGCCGACAGTAATTTGCCGGAGGGTACCCAGTTGCGGGTAGCATCGTTTTCCCCAGCCAGTATTGAAGCCCAGGTGAGCGACGGCCTGACCGGCGGGGCCAGCCGGGAAGTCCGTGTGGTAACCGCCCAGGACCGGGATGAACTCCAGGCGGAGCTTGAGCAAGACCTGGTGGAGCTGGCAGCCGCTGAGTTCGAGCAGCAATCGGGTCAAGGTACCTACCTGGTGCCCACCGGCCAGCTGACCATTACCGATCGTGACTTTGACCGGCAGGAAAACGATGAGTCCGACCAGCTTAACCTGAGCCTCGGTGCCGATGCCGAAGGGTTGCGGTACGCCACTTCAGACCTGACGCCGCTGGCGATGGCTGTCTTAGCTGACCAAGTACCCGCCGGTTTCCGGCTGGACGAGTCCGCCACCCAGATACTGTCTCGGCCGGCCGACCAACAGCCGGCAGGAGGCGGCTTGGTGGCGCTGACCGCTAGCCTGTCGGCGCCGGCCCTGCCCAGTGTCGATGCCGAGCGGTTGGCTACCGAGATCGCCGGCCTGACCGTGGGCGAGGCCGATTCGGTTATCCGACAACGGCCCGGGGTTAGCGCCGTTACCATCAGACTAACTCCTTTTTGGGCGCACCAATGGTCACCGCGACTGCCGGCGGCCGAGGGAATAACTGTTATCATTGACGTCACCCGGACAGCCACAACAGAGTCGGACAGTTCGACCTAAGCCATCCCATGCCTGCCCCGCCCCGTAATCCCAGCCAGCCTGATAAACGGCAACTGATTTTACTGTTTCGCCAGGCATTGGCGATGAACGCTCCGCTCGACAGGGTTGAAGCCAAGTTAGAGCGGCTGCTGGAAAGAAATGATGTCACCCAACGCGTTGAGCGGCACCACGACCAGGTTACCATTAAACGGCTTCAGGACCGCTTGCCAAAGTCGGTACGGTATGGGGCCTTGGTCCTGCCGGTCGGTTTTATCGGGCTGGGTCTGCTGTTAGTGGGCAATGCCGCCCTGCCGATCGGCCGCTCCTACTGGCGGCAAGCGGTGACCGGCCCGTCCCAGCTAACTTTGCCGGTCCCTCGCAGCGCCCTGCAAACCGGCAACCGGCTAGTGCTGGGCCAGACCATTTCGAGTAGCCGGCCCGCCGCCAGCCAAACCGAGCCCGCGGGCCAATCGACCGGCCCGGAGGTGATCACTCAGGACCTGGACTACACTAACTTGGCTAACTGGTTTGGGGGGTTAGAGCTGCCGGAGCTGGCCAGTGATCAGCCGGACGCGGCCTCTCAAACCTACGTCCTGGAAATCCCTGACCTGGACATTAACCGGGCCGAGGTAGTAGTCGGCGGTACCGACTTAAATAACAGCTTGATCCAGTATCCCGGCACCGCCGACCCCGGTCAGTCAGGGGCGCCGGTCATTTTCGGTCACTCCACCTTGCGCCAGTTTTACAACCCCGATCGCTCGAACCCTCAGCGCTATATCTCGGTCTTTAGCACTATCATGACGCTTGACAACGGAGCGGAAATTAAGGTTACCAAGGATGGCGTGACGTACCGCTACCAAGTTGTCGACAAGTTTGAGGTCCAACCTGAGGACGTCTTTATCTTGACCCAAAACTACGATCAGGAACAGCTCAAGCTGGTCACCTGTGTACCCGAGGGCACCTACTTGCGTCGGGGAGTGGTGGTGGCCAACTTGGTCCGGGAGACATAGCACTCACCAAACTTCACTTTTGCCGCCGCTTTTTGTCGCCGCTATGTGGTCGTGACCAAAGTAAGGTAAA
>Ga0210057_1002040_pt1 | contig 29600 bp, 30 predicted proteins | sample CryGeyCG2114_010_2_FD_183968 | JGI IMG/M metagenome (GOLD analysis project Ga0210057, IMG submission 183968) | Groundwater microbial communities from aquifer - Crystal Geyser CG10_big_fil_rev_8/21/14_0.10 (SPAdes) (version 2) | ecosystem: Environmental > Aquatic > Deep subsurface > Groundwater ...
TGCAGGTGTTGTTCGCTGACACCGTGATGGATGCCGCGAAGCCAGGTTTTAAGATTGGAGAACACGAGGTGAATGATGGGCAGAAAGGTTTCCGCGACTTGCATGTCGCCTCGCTCGGCGATGGCGCGCCCGGCTCAATTTCCCAGATAACTTCCAGCTCCTCGCCCAAACCATCTTCGTCGATGGATGAAAGGGTCACAGCATTCTGCAGAGCAGAATTTAATGTCAGTTTGGATGAGGTGACCTCAACAACGACCCACTGGCGTCGCCTAACCTCGACCAATTGTCCTGGTTCTGGGCGGGCGCGGTAGGTTTGGATATTATCGTTTGTCACATTCCCCATAGGTTCCTTAGTGATTATTCTGTTGGACTATGACACCAACGGTGATGAAGTCGGTGAAGTTCGATCATGGCGACGTAGGAATATTCGCCAGATGAGAATTGATACTCTTGGCTATAGCCCGACCTAGCTCTACGGGAACTGCATTCCCAATTAAGCGACCCAACGCAGTAAAACTAATTTCTGCATCCTTCGGTAAAAATGCGTAATCTTTTGGGAAGCTCTGCAAAATCGCGGCTTCTCGCAAAGAAATTGCTCGGTCTTGTACAGGGTGCCCGAACCGCCCGTTTCCAAATCCATAGCACTGAGTAGTCATGGTGGGAGCAGGCTTATCCCATTCCATGCGCCCATAGACACCCGGGTAAGTACGACCGCTTTCCGCGCGATGACAGTCTGCCACTAGATGTTCTGGCCAATCACGCCACGTTCCGCCCGGCTTCGAAACTTTGATTCGCTTTAGATTTTTTTCCGACAGAGAGGATGATGCGTGCAACCTGTCTCTTGGGGCTGCCTCACCAGCGCTCAAAGCACTGAGGCTGCCAATCGCCTGCCTCACCGTCTTTGGTGTTTTGAGAGTGGGCTCAATCATTTTGATTTCGCCATGTCTAGATGCCAAAAGCACCATTCGACGTCGCGTTTGTGGAACACCGTACTTCGAACTATCGACAACATCAAACCAAACGTTGTAGCCAAGTCGTTTTAAAGTGTCCACGAAGTCATGAAAGACCGCATGCTTCGCGACAGTTGGCACATTCTCCATCGTTATGACATCGGGACGAGCGCCTTCTGCAAGTCGCGCAAACTCATACAGAAGCCCCCACTTGCCGTCTTTGCCATCTAGTTCATAACGCTGCGCATAAGTTGAAAATGGCTGGCAAGGTGCACAACCAGCAAGGATTGTCAGCTCTGCATCGCCAAACAAATCATTTAGTTCAGATGCTGTGACTTTGCTTATGTCACGCTCCAAAAATTGAGCTTGATTGTTTGCCTCATATGGAAATCGGCACGCCGGGTCTAAATCAATGCCCGCAACAACAGATAGCCCTTCCAATACAAAGCCATGCGTCAGGCCGCCCGCTCCGCAGAACAGATCAACACAAGAAATTTTCTTCACTTCAATTCTCCTCATTTGGTTTAGACCGCCGCATAGGGCGACAAAAACCAGTCGATGGCAAGCCATTCATTCCTTGCCTCGACTTTCGTTCTCTGCTGCACCACCAGACCGCACCCACACATCAACCTCATCGGTCTTGAACTTCCAAAGCCGACCAATTCGGTGTGCAGGCATGTTCCGCTTGCTGATCCAGGCATAAACGGTGTCCTTGCTTACGCCAAGATATTCAGCGATTTCTTCAACCGACAACCATCGATTGCTCCTCGTTGGCAAGATACACAACATACTACCGGTAGTGTTTGTCTGTGACAACCGGATAAGCACGGTTTAAATATCCTTGTAGAAGTTATGACCACAATGATTACACTTGTACCGTTGCTTGGTGCCGTCAAAATTGAACCCCTTCTTATGAACCGATCCACTACCGCAAGATGGGCATACTACGGCAGCCCGAGGTGCAGTCACGTTTTTGTAAGTCTCGGTAATCTTTTTGATCAGTTCATATACCGTCATTCCGTTATCTGTATTGGTTAGTTCGATATTGCGGGATTCAACAGGAGCATCAATGACTTCAACAGACTTCTCGTTGTAATCCTTGTTCAGATACTTTTGCTTCCAACCAGGTGCGGTAATATCCTTCCAAATCAGATACTTGGCAGCACGACCCTTTGCGTTATTATAGTCAGAAGGAATCGACACCACATCCGCAGGATTGATCTTAACCAGCAACAGTCGGTCACCATCACCATTGCCATACTTGTTAAGATAGTTCTTGGAACAGAAGTGAAGACCTTGCGAACACGTATTTTCACGGCGGTCATCCACCGTGTTGCGAGGCATTTCAACAACAGTTCCAACAGCGTTCATAAACTTGCCATCATGAATGGAAGTGTAATTGTTGTTAACCATTTTGTAGGCAATGAAATGCCCATCGGATGTGATGGGAAGTTCGGTTTCTTCCAAGAACAAATACAGTTCATCGACCGCAACCTTTGACGGATTGGACATCAAGTTGTTCATGAAAGCAACCAGAGGAGCAGCATCAAAACCGTCATGAATCATTGCCAAGACACGAGTGGTCATAGTGTTATGCAATTCCGTCTTTTCGCCGTTCGGCATCATGTAGTAAACGACCCCATTTGCGACGGAGATAACGTCCCCAGACTTTGACCCATAATCGGTGATGATCTTGGCGACAGACATTTTAGTAACGGCTTCGTAATTACCAGACTTGATTCCTGCTACTGCATCAGCGAACTTTGGATGATCGCTTGTAAACTTCGTCACTTCGCCCGTTTCCAAGTTCATGACAGACACATAATTGCTTGTAACAATGTGAGAATACGACATTTTCAAACTCCTTTTTCGATTAGATTTACATACTCTTGAATATGCGCGCGTCGATCAGTCCAAATAGTCCCACCAACGTACCTGTCAAATTCAATATATTGTAACATCGGATAGATTTCTTTGCAAATTTTTTCGATGTTTTCGTAATTAATGATATCAATAACATCCAGCGTTTCTCCTGAAATCCGACATGCTTGTTCTAACGTCTCCAAAATTGCAGTCGTTGAACCATATTGACGAGTAATATCAATGTGTTTCGCCTTTACGACGCAAATAATATCCTTAACTGGTTTAAGGATTTCATCAAGTTTAGTTGACTTTATGTCGTAAAACGTCAAATTGCCGAACACTCGATTGTTGCGCACAGCAGAACCCAACCAGTTAATCTTAGCATTTTCGATATCCTTTGCAAGAGCTGGACTATTTTTCAGGTTTTCGATGAACTTTTTCATTGCAGTCTTTTGGTCATCAAAAGCAAGAACTTCGCCCTTGTGACCAATAACATAATATCCTTGGTTATGTAGAAATTTGACGGTAGACGTGAATTCTGGATTAGCATCACGAGAACGAGCATCCCTGATGTTCAATGACACCTTGTCTGTGTATCCTTCTGCTTGCATCTTGGTAATACGTACAAACATGCGTCCATCAAGCAGGTAATAATCATCATCATCATCAGACGTTCCGCGTCTTTTTGTGGTACGAGGAACCTTAGGCAAAGACGATGCATTTATGACAGGAAACTCTGGACCAAGCAGATTTTCTTCCATGATCACGAAAAAGTCGGTCGATCCTTTGTAAGCTTGTTTTACACGTGCGGCAGCATCCCGAACACCTTCACGCAAGACAACCTTGACTCGTGCGATTTGATCAATCGCAACGGAAAGTGTGCGATAATCTTTGTTAGTATTAAGGTCAAACGATTCACTAACATTCACCGCGTAAGTTCGCCAACAGTTGAAATTCCTGAGGGCGTCGTTGATGTTCTTGTACTCGCCCCGATGCACTATTGACAGACTTACGCCAGGTTTCCATGTCACATAATAACGTCGAAAATCGTTGGGAAGATCAACAACCCCGTATGAATTTCCCTTTACCGCCTCGCGGACGAAATCATGAGGATAGTTGTTCCATTGAGTCATTACGAGACTGCGATACTCGACGCCATTTTTAGCAACAGAAATTGCAGCCTTGATTTCCGACAACATTTCACTACCAATTTCCTTCAAACGATTAATGATCGCCGTTGTGGTCTTGGTATTGTATTGAATCTGTTCCCGAGAAATGCCCAAGTCAATGGAACTCGTTTCGAAGAACAGGTCAATGTTGTTTTTGAAAAGACTGAGAATCAACGGTTGATCGATTGAACCGCCCAACTTTTTCGCATCAAGTGGATATTCGCGCATCGTTGTGATTACGTTGATGCCGCTGACATAGTCAGACCGAATACCATACTTTTCAGTTTGCTTTTTATAGCTGGTCTTCACAATGCCGATATTCCTGTTGAACTTCGGAAGAACCCGATAGTGCTTGAATGCCTTATGAGCAGCGGACTCCCACAGATGAAACTTATTCTTTTCGATAGGAATTCGGACTTCAAGACCGCTTTCTTCGGTCTTACCTTCGAAGACTTTTGACAGCGCGAGACTACCTTCCCCGTTTACGAAAACTTCAAGTTTGATCATCTTTCCATTATGATGGGAAACGAGCGACCACGTGCTTGAAACAGACGCAACAGACTTTGAACCGATGCCGTAAAAGCCGATGGCGTTTGCGTCATCTTGCTTAGACGATTCGCCAAATTGGGTCAGAAACTTGAACAAGTCGGGTTCAGACATACCAGGACCATAGTCACGAATTACCAAGTCCGGCTCAACAGGTGTTGGCATGGTGATTCGAATAGGTTCATCTTCCTTACCGACCATACGGTGTGCATCAACACCGTTTGCTGACAACTCCGACAGAACCGCGTATTCCTTGTCAGTGTAAAGGAAGTTTGAAAGCATGGCAATCAACTTCTTACCATTAGTTTGCGACATACTAAACTCAACCGCGTTGGTCAAGTTAGTCTCTACCGAGCCCATACCCACTTGCATATTAGCCATTACAAAACTCCATATCAAAAGTAATTCTCATGTAATACATCTTACATAAGTGCCGAATTATTGTCAAACTTTTATTCTACTTCCTTGATACGAGCACCAGATGCCATGATTGTGATCTTCATGACTTTGAAAGGAGAACGTTCATAATTTTCAACTTCTTCCGCAACGAATTCTTTGAACGATTTCATGATAGTCATCCTCTTTACAATCTAATATTGAGCGAATGACTACATGTTACAGAAGATGTTAATTATTGTCAAGCACTGTAAAATTACCATGTTTTGTCAGCTTTAGATTAGCATCGAAACGATCCCCAAGGTTCTCCCGATGACTGATCACGAACAGATTTGTGTCCTTTAGTGATTCAACGATGCTCAAGAATCCATCGATGCCAGCTTGGTCAAGTGACTGATCCATGATTTCATCCATGATCAAGAGGTTCGTATTTACAGATGACTTTAGACGAGCAACGTCACGAAAAACAAACATTAGAGCCAAGTTTATTCGTTGCTGCTCCCCCGCACTAAAGGATTCGTAGGTGAACGTGTCGCGGTGTCTACTCTTTACAGTTTCGTTGAAATTTTCATCCAACTCAAATGAAACAAACAGATCCATCAGGTCAAGATATTTTTTGATCAGCCCGTTCAAGACAGGTACGTATTGCTTGATGATTCTAGTCTTGATGCCAGTGTCCTTGAGCATTCCAGAGATAGCATCATAGTACGATTCCTGTTTCTTCAGTTCTTTTTTAGTTTCGGACGCCGACAAGATATCTTTAGCTAGGGAACTCAACTTTTCCTTTTCATCATCGATGGAACCGTTGTCCCGCAACATGTTTCCGAGTTCTTGATGTTGTTTTGATAACAATGAATTGGCAATAGCAATCGCACTGTTGCATGTTCCGATTTCGCTTTGTAGTTTTCTTATCTGATCCTGCGTTTCGCTAATACGTGTGATTTGCTCATTGAACGACTTCATGCGTTCTTCGATTTCCTTTAGACCTTCTTCGAACTCAACAATCTTGCTGGTCGACTTCTTGATCAAATTTTCCCGATGATGTTCCTCAATGCTCTGGTGACATGTGGGGCAAATATCGGTGGTTGCGTAGAAGTCTTTGTCCTTGTCTTGCTTTGCGATGTTCGTCTTGATCTGCTTTGCGATATTGAGCAATTCGGACTTCTTGGTTGTTATCCGTTCGAAAGCGGTATCGTCCAACTCTGCTGCGTTGATGCCCAACGTCAACATTTCTATCTTTACGAATTGTGCGTGAACTTCTTCATTCAGTCGAATGATTTCCTTCTCAATGTCAGATTTCTTACCCTCTTTTTCGCTCTCCAACTTTTCCACAAACGACTGCTGCATCTTGATCTTCTCTTTCAAGAAGTTGATGTTTGTGGTTATCTTGTCAAGTTCTTCGTAGTGTGTTTTTACTTGTTGTTTCAATAAGTTATTCATGACAGAAAAAATCTTGATATCAAGAATGTCTTCGATGAACTCACGTCTTGCTGCCGCCTTTAGTCTCATAAAAGGCACATAATTGCCCGAACCCATAATGACCACTTGAGTGAACGTTTGATAGTTCATCTTCAAGATTGTTTGTTCAAGCACCTTCTGGTAGTCTCGCGTGTCCGCGTCTTGATTGAGCAACTTGCCGTTCTTGTAGATTTCAAACTTCTTAGGCTTGATGCCTCGTACAATGCGATATTTCACCTTGTTCACAGTGAAAGTAAGATCGACCTCAAGTCCCTTCTGATTTACGGAATTTATAATCTGGGGAATATTGATGTTTCGATAGGGTTTACCATACAGAGCAAACGTCAAAGAGTCTAGCATAATGGAACTTTTTCCTGTTCCATTTGTTGCGGTAACAAGTACAGACTTTGCTTGATTGTAGTCGATAACGAGAGGCGAATTGCCGACCGACATGAAATTTTTTAGTGCGATTGAACCAAACTTGATCATACGACTTCCATTTGTTGTGCTTCCGTATAGAGTGCGCGGAGCATTTTCTTGAGAACTTTTTTATCTAGAACATTATCAAGCGAGTCCACCGCTTTGTCAAGAATTTCTTTGGTGCTCTCAAGATCAAGTTTTTCGCCGGACTGTTCCTGTTCTTGGACGTTCTCGATGATCTTCACGTCCGCAGGTCCTTGCGCGTACAGCTTGGACAACAACTGATCGAATCCATATAGATTTGTTTTGCTTGAAACGATGATTTTTACATACTTACCTGCTAGACCAGAAAGATCAAACGATTTGTAATGATTGTCTGGGTCAAGTTGATCATCATAGACCATACGATGGAACAACAAATTAGGATTTTCGATGAATGTCATTTCCAGTGTGGACGTGCCAAATACGTGGAATCCCTTTGTGGATTCATGGTCGACCCACGTGATCTGATATGGCGTACCAACATAAAAAACATGCCCATCATCATTGCGGTGATGAAAGTGCCCAGAATATACAGAATCAAACTTCTTGAAGTCTTTAGTCGAAAGACCGTCCTCATGCTTCTGTCCTTTATCCATCTGAAAGCCCGCGAACTCGAAATGACCAAATGCGGCAATCGCTTCCGACGCTTTCACCTTTTCCAGTGTAGACTCAAGATTGCTTGAGTTTATCCAAGGGATGTACATAAATTTTGAGGTGCCAATGGTTACGTCGGTAGGCTCAACAAAAACGTTTATGTTATAATATTCGCGCAAAAGAAGAACAGGAGAACTCACATCATTCGTATTCCGAAAATACACGTCATGATTGCCTAGCAACACGTCCATTGTAATTTTCTCGGCCTGCATATAATCGAAAACTTTTGTCTTCCATTGATTTAGAACAACAAAGTTTACGAACTTTCTACGATCAAATATGTCTCCTAGTTGAATTATATGTTTGATCTTATGCTTTTTCATGTACGGAAACAACTGTTCCGTAAAAAATGAGATATGATAATCAGCAAATACTTGGCTATCGTTTCTTGCACCGATATGCACGTCACCCAATACAATAACTTTCATGTTATTTCTCTTCCATAAATTCTTCGAGAGAGTCCTTTATCACTTTCTTTTTCGCAGCCTTTGCTGCCTCATAACCTTTTGTGTCAAAGTAATATTGCTGTCTCATATCTTCGATTACGGCGCCTATCTCACCATCTTCAGTGTTGATAAGTTCATTGATAGGCATACTCTCGATAATTTTTGCTTTGATGTAGGATTGTTTCTGTTCAGTGCCAATTCTACGAACAAAGGCATACCAAGCAATTTGTGTAAAGTAAGCAAATGCGTATTTTGAGATTTCGGGATCATAATTATCAACGACTCGTAGACAATTTTCCAGTGCATCGCCAACCATTTCTTGGCGGAAAGAATAACCTATGAAGTTTGGGCGATATGATAACTTGTTACAAATATCGAATATACACTTGGCAATATAATCAGAAATAACAGGCTTTTCTTCATCGGGAGCAAGTTTCGCTAAAATTGCTCTACGTTCGGTAAGTGCAATAATAAAATCATCATTCGAAACATAATGATTTGTTTGTTTTTTCATGTTTATTTCCTTATGTTACATAAATACATCACTGAAGATCATAAAAATAAAATACGCAAATCAATGACAGGAATAAAAAGAGAACGTATCATTTGTAGAATCTCTGTTAGAAAAGAAATGACATTGATGGGATTCAACAAATATCTAAAGCATCTAAATAATTTAGTTGACATAATTTGATTTGTGCTCCGGGAAAGTGCTAGAAACTAAACTATAAAACTGATTATGAATGTCTTTTAGTTTTGGTTTCTCCATGTTATACCGATTAGATATTTCTAGTAATGACATTAGCATATCACTAAGAAGAATATCCAGTTCTTCGTTCAAACGAACGTTTAGTTTTACTGCTGTTACGATTCGATCTTTTAAATTGCGCATGACGTTTGTGGCTACAACGCTGCCGAACAGCCGCTTATGTTGCTCATCCATATGACAAACGTTTAGAATCTTTGAAATATGCACAAAATATTCTTCATCTTCAGAGAACGGAACCCATTGCATTAGTAGTATTTGATTTTCGTTTGCTGTTACCCTATGCGGCAAATATAGTGTCATAAAATCGTTCTCATCAGCAATACCATCAGTTTCTGTAAATAGGGTATCTCCATTATCCAACATTACGATAACTGGTGCTCGTTCGTTCTTGTTCATTTATTCTCCAAATCAATGTCTATGATACTATATTCGAATCCCTCTTTGGAGTAAATTTCCAGTCTTTTTCCAAAGTGGTCCCACGTATGATTTTCATGCTTACCAATTCGCAAATCATCCGCTAGATCAAACAAGGTAACGTGTGTCTTGTCTTTGGACATTCTCAATCCTCTACCGATACTCTGAATAACTCGAATGAGGGATTTTGTCGGGCTGGTAAACATGATGTTGTGTATTCTCTTGACGTTCACACCGGTCGAGAACACACCAGATGATGCTAATACTATAACATCATTTCCAGTCTCAATCAAATTTCGTATCGATTCCCTTTCCGCTGGTGGAGTTCCGCCATGAACGTAGTAAACGGGTCTATCGCCGGCAGACTCGCTAATAAGTCTATGCAGAACATCCCCATGTTTTTCGATAAAATTGAATAATATAAGAGTGTTTCCCGATAGAGATAATGCAAGATTTCTAATAAATTTATTACGTTTCTCATGACCAATGATAAAATCCATTTCTTTAGCATATTCGGTCTTTCTTAGTGTTTTACAGGTATCAGCAGAATACTTGAAAACTATGTTCTTGATTTTTATGTCGCTTAAAAGTTTTCTCTCTTGAAGTTCTTTTGTTGATGCTACCTTTGAAACTTCACCAAACAACGAAATGAGCATCTGTTTGTGGGTCTTTGATCTATCCAATGATCCAGTAAAACCCACTTTATACTTAGCGTTGATGCATTTTTCTACAATACTAGAAATCTCTTTTGATTTGCCTTGATGAACTTCATCCACAATAATCGCATCAAACTGAGCAAACCATTCATCTGGTATATTAGACTTTGTTTGAAGTGATTGCCACGTGGATATAAAAAAACTTTTCTTTGAATTTTTAACTTGTCCAGCATATATCACATGAACATTATCTTCGACGTTCCATTCATTCTTCGATGAGTAATCAATGAAATCGGATTTCATTTGATTGACAAGAGACACAGTAGGAACCATCAACAAAACTCTAAGATCAGATTCAATAAGATATCTGGCTATCGCATAGATTTGAAATGATTTGCCTGAACCTGTCGGAGATAAAATTAGTCGTCTGTAGTTTCTGAGTGCCCGATATATTGCTTCATATTGATAATCTCTAAATTCAATTAAATTACCATCAGAATGAAGATTCAATGACTTTACAAAATCAACAAGTTCTGGTGCGGTCACAGACGATTTCTCAATTGGAAGCCCATATTGAGAATCACTCATAACGCACTCATAATTTCGGGATTCGCAAAATTCAATAATCTGCCGGGCGATGCCGACGTGAGTTTTTTGCTTATATACGGATATCAAATGGACATATCCGTCCCATACCTTATTCTTGAATTGTGGCGTATGTTGAAACCCAGGCATTTGGAACTTGAATGCATCGTCTAATTCTTGAAGCATCCAGACTTCTGCATCTAGGTGCAACCAGGACTCGTTCTTTTTTGTTATTGTTAGTTTATCTGTCATATATTGTAAGTATCATATCTATGTTTTTCCCGAAGAAGCATTTGTTCTAATTTATAACGCTGCTCCCTTTCTTCAATTTCTAAGAGTTCCTTGCGTAGTTTACGATTGAAACTTTCATTACCAATTTTTTTCAAAAATCTGTCGCAATGCTTCTTGTCGTTTCTCGGTTAGTGAATCGTCTATCATATCAATTTCCCTCCATGAACTTCTGGTAATCGAACAATGTTTTTAGTGAATATCCTCTCGAGTTAATTTCCTTCATGATATATTCAATCGTACTCAATGAAGTATTGTAATACTCAAGACGTTCCTCTTTTTCGTTCAATTGAGCGTCTTGTTCAAATAATTGATTTAGTTCTGTGGTGTTTGGCTTTAGACCTTGCCATTGCGGCCAGTTGTGATAAATGAGATCATTTTTAGTAAACTCGCCACGGTAGTATCTGCGTTTCAGATTCTTGAGTGCACTAAGTGCACGAATTGCCGCCGCCCGTTTTGAGCGAAATTCGACAAAGTATGCGAGGTACTTTGAATGTAGAAAAGGAACACGAGCAATCTCCTCAGCAATTTTGAGTTGATTTATCTTCGAGTCCTCTTTCCAATCTAGTAGAATATCTTCAATTTTTGACATAGTATGTTCATAGTTTTACACATATGACCATAATACTATATGAATTTGGTGAAGTCAAATTTACTGAATGTCGAACCACTCAACGGCGAATGCGGCCGTAAACGTGATTGGATCAGCGTCCGTTGGATTCGATCTTAGTGTCATGGAAGGAAGTGATATTGGATATACTCCGTTCATGATAAACGACTTCGGTCCAACAGTTACGTTACAATTAGACATATCAGTTGTCTTGATTGAATTCAAAACTGATAGATTTCGCATCCAGTTGTAAATCTGGAGATACGTTGTTAGATTCTTATCAAGCAGAATCTCAACCGTAAGATCAGTAAACTTTATCTTCTCACCTGGCAAAGCAATATCGTGAAAGCGAGTTGCCATATATGCGCTGTTCATCACCATTTCGGGCAACACGATAGAATGACAGTAAAAGGGTACACCCGGAATCTTACTGAAATTCAGTTGATAAGAAGTTTGTTGAAACAGACTAAAATCGTATTCGCAACCTATATCAGGCATTTTCTTGTCTCGCTGGATAATTCTTGTTTAGGAAATCTTGTTGAAGATCGTGAAAGTCGGTGTGAATGACCGGATATCCCTTCTCTACTAACCAAGATGATGCAAAGGCTGCGATATCTGCTTCTGATACTTCTTGTGTGTTTATTCTGTCAGTGCTACTCAATACATCTAGATATTTGTCTATGCTCATTTGTTGACCTCACATGTTGTGTATTTATCGAATGCCAAAAGTTAGGGTGCCACAGCCCCATATTCTCTCTATGCCACGTTCTTTCAAAATAATCCATTCAGGGCGATTATCATTTGGAGCGATTTTTTTCTTCATAAATGCTGCCCTATGCATTCGTACATGTTGTTCTTTTATATTGACGTACCAGTAACTAGGAGGATTAATCTTTATCAATTCAAAACCATTTGACTGATATACATCACCAAAAGACAAACATCTATCTGCGTAAGAAATTATCGACCCCGAGTGGTCTTTTCTAAAAGATTGAAGTAATTTAGAAAATCCTCCAACAACCTGAGTGTTCTTTTTGGTAGCAAATCTACTCAATTCCCAATCAAATTTTTTGTTATATCTCGATTTACAAAAAGTCATCACACAAACTAGATCATTTTTATAAAATAAACCATAAAAAAACGACGAAAAATCACTGCCTTGAATATGATTTTCTTTTAAAAACGTTTGCTTAGTTTGCTTGTCTATTTGTTTTACATCACAATTTTTAGCGTATAATCTATCGGTATAGATACCCAACTTTGATGCTATTATTGATTTGACTACATTAGTATTGTATGACCAATCATCAGAAAATAAGTGAAATAATTTATAACCAGACTTTTCAGCAAGTACCGTTTTATTCAAATGATAGTTAGAGTCTTTTCTGGCAGAAACGGATTTTTCATTTTGTCTATACAGATGATGAAACACACCATTAAACTCAAATGCAATCTTTTTACTTTCAACGACAATATCTAATTCTTGACCATTACCAAGCAATTTTCTATCTCCAGTTTTTGTTGAAAATCCAAGAGATTTGATAAAATCATTGACTTCTTTTTGTTGTTTAGATTCTCTGGTAAATTCCCGATCATAAGAATTTGGGGAATTTGCTTCAATTTTGTGTTTTTTTAAGTAGACCGACAAGGTGGATTTTGTTGTTCCTACGTCTTTTGCAATCTCATCTAAAGTTCTATGTTTTACTTTATGCTCATGATATAACCATTCATAATCAAGAACTTTTTGTTTTACCGAGTATAAAGATTCATTATATCTCACTTTAGGTATATCATGAATCTTACAGTATTTCTTTATCGGAATAACTGATAAGCCTAACTCATTAGCAATTGAGTCATACGTTCTTTTAAGTGTGATTCTTTGTTCGTATAACCATGATTTGTCGCTAAGTTTTGTTCTTTGATCATCAGACAATCTTCCATGTTTTTTTGAACAAGCATCGGAGCAGTATTTTATAAATTTATCAGAATACGACTTGTCATAAGATGCATATTTGCCGCATACAGGACAAGTCGGGCAGTTTTCTTCTGTTATCGAATTCCGTTCCAAAAACTCTAGGAAATTAGTTGGTGTTTTTGGATAAACTGAGGTGTACCAAGAATGTTCTGTCATATTAATTAGTGTTTATTTATCACGTCTATATTAACACATATGTTTAATATTGTCAAATAAAAGGGGAGCCTATAGGCTCCCCCTCAAATACATCCAAACTACTTTTACTTATTAGGTCAGGTTAGCGACCTTGGTCATGCGATAGTAACCATTCTTCTGAGCAGCCATGCCAACGTTACCCAGAGAGTCTGCATCGGCGCCAGCCAGTGGGTTGCCAACCATACCGTATCTCGTCTTGAAACCGATCTTAGGTTGGAAGGTGTTAGGATCAACTGCGCGAAGCATTTGCAGCGGAACGTATGGGCAGTAGAACATACCAGCGTCATAAGGAGAAGAACCCTTATAACCAACTAGGTAATACTGATTCGATGAACCATTTGACATGTACGGGTCGATATAAACCTTGTACTTGCCATTTAGAACACCAGCGAATGTTGTGCTTGCTTCATCAACTGTCAGATTAGCAGAGATAGCAGGAGCGTAGTCCAGCATACCAGCCATTGTCAGAGCAGATGCAACGTCGGCGGAACACAGAAGCATGTTACCACGACCACGACGGGTGATTTCTGCGATACGGTTAGCATCACGTTCGATTTGGAACAGCATACCCTTGAAGCGTTCAACTGACCAACGACCATTTGCGTCGGTGTCAAGGTCAAATGTGCCAGCGTTGGTAGTACCGTAGTCAGCGCCAGGCATAGCGATGGTGTAAATCTTACGGATAACTTCACGGTTGATTTCTGCGGTGATTTCACGGGACAGAATGTTGCTCAGTTCAGCCTCAGCATCCAGACCATGAACAGCCTTAAGGTCTTGTGCCAATTCGATTGAGTATTCAGCCTTCAAAGCACGTGACTGGGCGGTCACGGTGTGCTTCTCTATGGTGAAGCCCATGGTAGCAGGAATAACACCTTCAGCAGCAGTCGTAGACATAGCCAACGTTGTGTTGATATTGACACCTGAACCAGTTCCGTCGTTGATACCTGACGTACCAGCGGTGTAGCCAGTAGTAGTATCCCAAGGGGTATTGCTAGTTGCTTGAGCAGCGAATTCACCACCGGAGTAAGCAGAGTTAGCTTCTTGATACAATGCTTCTGTACCAGCAGAAATCGTGCTTTGATCGCCATAACGCGATTTCAGAGCAAAGACCAAGCCAGTAGGCAGATTCATAGGTTGAACACCGCACAGGTCATATGCAATCAGCATAGGCATTGCACGACGAACTAGACCGATAAGCACTGGGTCAAACTTACCAACGTTACCGGTAATGTTACCAGGAGCAATACCAGGAGTGCCGTTTTCGTTAAGGGTTTCGCGTTCTTCACGGATAGCCTGTTCTTGGTTCTCAAGACAGATAGCTGTAACAGCACGACGGTAAGGATCCTTGATTTCGGGCATGTCACTGTGGTCAATGACTGGCGCCCACTTTTCTTGGAGTTGTTGAGGAGTTAGTTTCATTTTGTTACTTCCTTTTCTTTGTGTTTATAATTAACGCTTGAATGATAGAGGACCAGAAAGGACGTTTACGTATGCTGCCATCGTGTTATTCAATTCAACGGATTGAACTGGAGTATCCGACTCAGCAATTACGGTTGCCTTTTTAGTCTTGGGGAAATGACTTTCCTTTATTGTTTTGACCTTTTGTTCAAAAGTCTCTGCTGATTCAAAGGTAAGACCTTCGCACAAACCAACAAACTTGTCTTTCTCTGTTGCTGTCAGTGTTGACCCTACATTCTCTACAATGTTTGCGCGCTTCAATGTAACAATCTCTTGTTCCATGTTCGCCATAGTAGAAACAGATTCATCAAGGGCAGCGGTCAGTTCTTCGATTTCGCTTGCTTGTTCATCTAGAATGTCCAACTTTTCCTCAGGTACATCAATGTAATGCTCAGTGAATAAATTCTTCAATCCATCAATAAAGTTTTCAATGATTTCACCTTTAATACCGCGTTCAAGGGCCAATTCGTTCGCTTCCAACCAAGTGTTAATTGCCTCGGTCATGTATCCATCAATATTTTCAACTAACTCATCCCTTACTGCGTCTACTGCCTCGTCAAGACGTTGAGCATATTCTTCATCTAGACGATTCAATTCTTGTTCAACACCTTCGGCAATTGCCGCTTCCATGATCGTTGCTGCTTTGACCATGAAGTCTTCTGAGAGGTCTTCACCAAAAGAAAGTGCGTCCATATGTTCTTTAACTGAGTTACCAAGTTTCTTTGACTTACCAGCATCGATCTTTGCATTGTCGGACTTTGTTTGCCCGTCTTGACCGCCACCAGCAGGATCACTTGTATCCATAGTTCCGTTATCTAGCTTCTTTGACTTGCCTGTTTCGGTCTTTGCATTGTCGGAAGCGGCTTGGGCGCCTTTGTCTACAGATTCATCGGATACAGCACCTTCTTGGGATGCTTCATCGTTTGAAACTCCTGGCAGCTTCTTGCCTTCCAGCAAGTCTTTAATTTTTGATTCGAGACTCATTTACAACTCCTATAATTCGTAATATTATTTAGTACAACTGCGATTTTGCTCACTATATTCATCAATATTATTTTCTACATCCTTATATTTACACATATCAAAATGATATCTAATCATAACTGGTTTGCCGCAAGCTTGCCGCAATAAGGACATGTTACTCTATTCTCTTAGTAAAGACTCGACGAAAAATTTGAATGCCGCTAATTTACGTTCTTCTGTGATTTTTTTCTTTTTCAGTTGTTCTATTGTAATTTCTTCAATCTCACCTGTTTTGGATATTACCCATTCACGCCCTTCAAGAAGACCATTTACCAGTGCTTGGGAATATGAGGGGTCGCCAACAATATCAACTGTATTCATCGTATAATCACTTTGAACCTCTGATAATCCATTACCGAGTTGTTTGATCGAACCCAAACCGCGAGTAGAAACTCCAAGTTGGGCACCGCCTTCCAAAAGATTTTGAGCAATCTTGCCCATTGGCGTGTCTAGAATCTTTGCTCGACCTAGAACGTCTTTACCATTAGAATCCCATTTCATATATTCAATAAGATGGGATACTCGATCAAGATTAATCGTTGGTCCAGCAGGATGATTTAATTCACCCATGGCACGTTTAGCTTCGATAATCGGCTGAAACTTCTTTAAAGCTCCATTTAGAACTGATTCATTATATATACGTTGATTTCTGTTTGGTGCAGTTCCAGTAAAGATGCCCTCAATAAAATATGTTTTCTTACCGCCGATAGATTCGGTAATCGTCTGTACTTCTTCTGATAGTTCTGATATGAGTTTCATTTATAATTACCTAATTATGGAGTTATTGCACTGAAGCCTTGTGAGTTCGAGAATCGCCTAGCCGCACGAACCAGAACAGCAGCCCGATCAGTAATCTGCGAGGGTTATTGAACAGCACTTGGTATTACCCTCGTCAGCCCAATCATCGCCAGTCGTGACCAGATAACCATAGCAATTGCCAGACGCATCCAGTTCGATAACTTTGTTGATCTGACTGATTTGCGCGTACAGCGAACTGCCGTTGACTGCCATTGTTGGCAGGTCAATGTAGCCGATGTAGCCGGCGTAGCCATCAGGCAACCCATGCCGCATTATCCGAATACGCTGACGCGGGTGACGCACTGCACAAGTGGGGGCGAAAATTAGTCATGCCGCTAGGGACTGAGGTGGCAAAAATGCGCAGCAACACGTCGGTCACATGAACGTGCCATTGACTGCGCCAATGCTCGCAAACGTCTCACATCAGAACCACCACCAGGCGGGCCAACCACGTCGCCAGCGGCATATGCTGTAGTATCGGATGGACGAGTCACGGCGACCAGTTACTTCCTGAAACAAATTGTTGTAAACTCATTATGGATATTCCTTCTTATGATGCTTGCATTATTGTTAACTGAGTTGCTGCACCAATACTAGTGATTGATGCTCTGACAAAATTTATGGTAGGGTCAATAATCGTATACTGAGTATCGTCGGTAACCGTTAAATGTGTTATAGTATTTATATCAATCCAGTGAGACCCATCCAAACTAATTTGTAGAGTATAAGTAGCGCCACCAGTTCCAGTAACGTAGGATTGGACCACTCCGGGGCGAGTAGAATTATTTTTATACGATACAGCCGCTGTAGCACCAGTAAATCCTGTTGTGTAATATGAAGCAGTCACAAAACAGTCGATTTTTGGATTAGGTCCAATGGGTCCGTTTCCAGTTGATGGTACGTTAGCAGTTAATGATGTCCCTGTTGGAGTGGATGCAACAGTGGTTGTGAATGCTACTGGAGAACCAATCCACTGCACTTTAATTGTTTGCCCAGTAGTCAGCAAATGATTAGTTGCAAAACCGAACGTAAGGACTCCGCCGGCGAGAGTAACCTCTGTGGGCGTGAATGTTTGAGTAAAATAAACTAATTGAGTCATTTTTATTCCTTGTTTGCAAGACGCGTTAGATGTTGATGAAACATTCTGGCAGTGGAACCAGAAGCATATTTCGACTTACGATATCCGTATTTCTTGGCATGTGTCAAAAGAGAAAGAACTTCACTTGAAGACAGTTGATAAAAATCTTTGTCACCATGTTGACTAAGAATTGATTTCGCGGTAATAGAGTCGAGTTTTTCTTTTGCTTCGTCCAGAGACATGACAATACCACCACGAATCACAACGTTTTCCTTTGTTTCTTCATTGAAGAAGTAAACGCCGGAATTGTTGCCGGTAACAACAGTATTTGTCTCGGCAAAACCTTCGGAGATAAGTTCTTTCTTCAACATCTTTAGAGCAAGAGCGGACTTGATGGAGTCAGTCAACGTCGGATATTCTTCAGCAGCCTTTTCCATCTTCTTCTTACCATACTTCTTGTCGCCAATATATGCAGCGACCCTTGGTCCTACTTTGGCAGCGAGCGTGGCGAAGCCGACGTGAGATTCATTCATACCAAACTCTTTATCTGGGTTATTCATATATGCAGAATTTTCGCGGGAATTTTTAATATATTCCAGCTTTTCTTTAGCTGCTTTCGCAATTTCAGGATCAGCATGATTCAAATGTTTTGTTGGATAGTGTTCCGTTGAAGCAATGCGTATGTTGAATAGAATCTTCTTCTTTTCATCATCGGGAGTATGTTCTTCACTATGCATCTGTGAGTAACCATGCTTCTCAAGGTCTTCGAGATTCTTACCACGATGTTCTTCACCAGTTTTTGTATTCTTAACAACCACTTCTCCATTAGCATCTTTCCATGCTTTATGGAAAGTACCATCACGATACACGTTACCGACGAAAGCGGAACCTTCCTCAAGTTCAACTTCCTCAGTCAAGTCTTTCCAACCATCTGCATGAATGTTTGCAACATGCTTTCCTGAGACATCCTTGACTATGATGGATTTACCTAGATTTTTTGCAGCAGTCTGCATAGACTTAACTGCATTTGAGGTTTTTCCCCACTCGGCAGGTTGTGAAGTAATTAATCCACCATGTTCAGGATGATAGAACTTATATCTTATCCCCCCCGATACCATGTTGAACGTTTCATAAAGTGTCTTAGGCATGATTATGCTCCTTTGTACTTTGTAGACTTTTTGACCTTAGGTAATGCGCCCATCTTTTGCTTCAACAAGTCAGCAATTGCAGACGAATCAAAGTTCTTGCCGCCGTGTTCGGTTGCCTTTGAAGGGCGACCACGACCACGCTTTACTGGAGCTTCTGCTTTTGGTTCATCGTAAACTTCATCACCCAATTCATCAGTTTTTACTTGTGCACCATAAGACTTACCTTTGACTAGACGCCCTGGCATGTTGATAGCGTGATCTCTGGCCGACATTTTTATACCGGTAGTGCCTTGGCGGGCTGTGATAGATTGTTCAAAGTTTTCATTGGTCGGGCGCTTGTAACCGATAGCATCTTCAATCTTCTTAGCCAAATGTACACCAACCTGACGGTGTTCTTCTGCATTCAGTTTAGTCTTATCACCAAGTCTAAACTCGCCGACCTTTGATAGGTTTTCTCCCATCTTCAAATTCCGCTGAGGATCGAAAGTGCCCTTTTCAAGACGCTTCTTAGCGGAACGAACTCCATAATCGAAGTGATTTGACTGGAAACCATTTGCTTTCATTAGTCGTTCTGCATGATTGGCTGGGTCAAAACCGACTCGCATTACGGCTTTCGTGCCTTCTTCAAGGTCATCTTTCGAATAACCTTCTAGTCCTTCCTTTTGAAACATGGTAGCGCCAATTTCTTCGCGCTTCACGTCAAGTGCCTCCGCAACTTTTTCCGTCATTACAGCAAGAAATGAGTCAACAAACCCTTCCTTGTTCTTAGCCATCAGATTGTCAATCATCGTTTGAATCGTCATTTCTAAACTCCTAATTATTGTTGACTTGGATCAGGCATTCCCTGACCTTGTTGCGGTGGTAATGAATCATCTTGCCCTGGTGGCATTGACATCATGCTTTGTTGCAACGCCATTTGTTGTTGCTGTTCATACATTCCTTCTGCGGTAAACCACCAAGGATGCGTATCATATTCGTCTGCCATCTGTTGTTGCATTTCTTTAATTTCTTCATCAGATTGCATGAACACGTTCTTAGCGACCCACTCAACTGAGAAGTATTTGCCCAACATCAGGTCCGTTGCTTGTGCGGTCTGAACACGTTGCAACAAAATCTCGTTATTCTTTAGTTCGGCGAAGAAATTATCCTTCTGGAATCTAAACGTAATCGATTCTTTGATTTCGTCCCATTCGTCCTCAGCAATAATTCCCTTTAGAATCAACTGAGTACGTAGAATTTCAAAGAACAGTTCAGAGAACTTACGACGAATCTTGCCGATGAACTTCTGAAACTTTACCTCATCACGCGATATCTCTGTAGAACGACCCATACTAAATCCAGTTTCTGGCATCATTCTAGATATAGGAATATTTAGAGCATTATATAATTTATTTTGGAAATATTCCACGTCAGCCAATTCGCCAAGATTTTGTCCACCTTGAAGTGTAGTAATTTCTGTGCCCTTATTACCATCGCGCCGGGGCATCCAGAAATCTTCCATCATAGACATATATTTCTTATCATCACGTACTTCACCAGTCTTTGTGTCATATACCAGTTTATTACGATAACGATTCATAATATCTTTGACGTATTGTTCTGCTTTACCCTTAGGCAAGTTACCAACGTCAATATAAAATATTCTGCGCTCGGGCGCACGAGACATACGGTAAATAACAACCGCGTCTTCCAACATTCTCAGTTGATTTGCAGGTCTTAGTGCCTTTTGCAAATAACTTAGAACTACTCCAGTATTCTGTTCCATGAATCCAGAAGGAATATAGATAACAGAATCTTGCGATAATCTTGCGCCGGCTTGTGGCGCACTGTTTTGTTGTTGCGCTAAATTAGGCTGTTGAACGAAACCCGACTGAGAATAAAGATAATACTCCTTCACACCCTTGACGATTTCAACACCAGAAGGATCTTTTTCCTTCAATATTTCTGCGACTTTCTTGATCTTTGTTGATTCAATTGGACGCAATTCTAAAATTCCGTCTTTTTGATTTTTACCAGTTAGAACGTTAAAGTAGATTCTACCATCAACATACCAGCGGCGAAAAAGGTCAGAGGCCTTCTCTGAAAATTTCAGTAGAGAAAGGACACCCTTAAATTCGTTGGTTATTATTTCCTTTATGGGATCAGACACCTCCAACCTGTCCAAGGCGATTTCTACCAACGGCGAATCATCTTCGTATGGTATTGCTTCGTTCACGATATCCTGAATTGCGATATCGACCTCTGGGTAAAGAGAAATCTCACGATATTTGGATATGGCTTGGATTTCATCCTTGACAGTACCATCCATATCAACATAATAACCGTAATATGATGCGGCCGCGGAAACTTGCATTGTGCCGTCATCAATATCCGGTGCAACAATAGAATGAGCAACCGACTCGATTTCATCGGTTGCTGTCTTCTTTCCAAACTGCCATCCAAATAAATTAATCATAAAGTAATTCTAATTCCAATTAAGCGATTGCAGGATTGTTTCGCGCGGAACCACCCATAGTAGGATCGTCACCTGCTGTAATCAGACCAGGAGTTGATGCCATTGGATCAATGCTTGTTACAGCGAAAGTTACGGAAAACTCTGCTAGAACGTCATTTGTTTGCCAGCCGAGTTGCATATCGGAAATTTTTATTGGCCAGATACCAATAACTTGATACGTCTTGATAGGATTCGATGCACGATCAAGAAGCATAACGTAACCACTTGCGGAATAATTCGAAGGCGTTGTTTCGCCAGAGTTATTTGCGTAGTCGTTAATGTATGAGGACCACTGTTCAAAGGCGGTACGAATTTCCATTCCCTGATCAGCATAAATCGTGACTGTCCAAGGTTCGAATATACGCTCACCTGCTAAAGGTACTGCACGACCGCGGTGAAAGGCGGTTGCTTGTCCGATTGTGCTGCCCGGTAGACTTGATGCATGACACAGGAATGAGAACACCCCGTTGTCGATAAACATTGGTCCACCAAAATCGGTAAGTTGAACTTCAAACTGGTTAGGGCGAACACCACCACCAATTGTTTCTCTAAAACTTGTCAAATTTGCCATTTGGCTTTCTCCTTGTTACTGTTTTATTTAGAGAGGGATTTTACTCCCTCTCCGTTATAATGTTAGGCGTGTAGTGTGTTGAACTGCACCGATGACTTCACAGCAACGAAATTCAATACAACGTATTGGATTGAATATAGTGGCTTGATGTAAATATCAGCAATGAACTGCCCGGCTGCGATTGTTGCGTCCGTGTTGTTTGTACTGTCACACACAACCAAGAAGTCTGCCAAACCTTGATTTGCTTTTACGCTTGCCAAGAATGGCTTCACCATACCCACAAAGTTATTACGGGTGTTAGGTGTATTCAACTCAAACAACTGATATTGAGCGGCAGTTTGAATGGACTTCTTAAGAATGATAAACAGTCTACGAATGTTGTAGCTTTGGAAAGCAGATTGCTTGGATTGCATTGTGCGGTCACCAAACAGGACTGTACCCTTGGTAGGGAAAGAAACAACTGCATTGACTTGCTGAGGATACAGAATATCACGTGCAGCTTGATTCAATGGAGTCGAAATCTTGACAGCATTCTTGATTTGACCGCGGGTGAAACCGGCTGGAGAGAACCAAGATTGATAGTTTGCATCTAGGTTTGCGCATAGACCAGCGGTGTCACCGTTCAGAGGAATCCAACGATAAACTTGGTTGAATCCGTCGAATTGATACTTGTAACCGGAGTCTAGGAATGCGTATGAACTGTTTACATTCAGCGTCACACCGCGGAAGGTTTGAAGATCATTAACAACGGTCGAAGCAGCGGTGAATGGTACTCCGCTGTTGTTAGCGGAGACAAACACGATACAATCGCGGCGAGTTTCGGCGATATCAACTGCATATTGAACAACGTTGGCTGGATAATCAACAGTCATGATGTATGCGAGAGGAATCTGTTCTTTATCGGAGTATACTGAATATGCGTTTTGTAGTGCAGCGATCTTTTCAGGTCCAGTCAACGAACCGTCATCACCGGCAGACATGGAAACGACATACAGGGTAGTCATTTGTTGAGCAACGCCAGTAGAATACGTTGAAGATACGTTACCCCATGCAAGACCAGTTCCGGTAGAAGGTTCAGAAGCCCAGTAACACCAGTTTGAATTTACGTTCATGAACGTTGCGTAGTAGATACCTTGACCAAGATAGTTCGTTGCATCTGCTACCTTAGATAGTCCTTCCCACAACTCAAGAATGCGACCAGCAACACCGGTAATTGCACCAGTTTTATCGATAACGAAAACCGTTAGTTCGTCCATAACAGCGGCATTTGTAGCTGACATGAACGTTGTTGTTGTTGGTTTACCAAACTTCAAATATGAATATAGGTGACGGCTTTCACTCATGTACAGAGCATTACCTGTTACAGTGCAAGCGGTAGAGATACTTGCTGCCGAATAATCAACCGAAGTGATCGCAAACGTCAACGACCCTGAAGATGCAGATGCAAGAGTATGGGTGCCGTTGAATACTGCGTCGTCGCCGATAAATCCAGCAAGAGTCACGCTATCCCCGGTTGCGAATGGGAAACCTGAACCAGTAATCGTAGCAACGTCGGTAGCGATTGCAGCCGTAGCCACGTTGTATGACAGAGACTTGTTATAATCTGCTTGAAAGGTTGCCCATGTTCCGTTATCAATCATGATAACTTCGAGTGCATTTCCTAGAGCACCTGGTTGCTTACAAATCCACTCGCCAGCGGTAGTTAGACTTAGCTCAGTAGACATATCATATGCAGTTTGATTACCAAGAAGAATTCCAGATGTTGAACCGGACTTCTTAGCAGCGGCATTCATTACACCAGTGGCTTGGATACGAGTAACCCAAAGAGAACCGGAATATTGCAGGAAGTTCCATGCAGTAAACCATTCTTTGTAGTTGTCGTTATTTGGTGTTCCGAAGTAATTCTGTAGATCAGTTGTTGATGTACATAGAACAGGTTGTAGAAGTGGCCCAGTTGGGAACTGACCGACGATTGCGCCAGCGCCAGTAGCCGCAAGAGGCACTATTTGAGAAAAGTCGGTTTCGACAATGGCCACACTTGGGCTTGTTTGGATAGGCATTCTAAAACTCCTTAAAATTATAACATTTGGTGAATATTTTCACAAATATATTTAGCACTTCTCTTGTTTTGCACTTATTTAGACTTCAAAATCACAAGAAAACGCAATTGTCAAATATTTATATGTCATTGATTTCAATGAACCGTAACAAATAAATTTGACAAAAATAACCGCGCAGTGTTAGCATTAATGAATGGGTGCTAGATGGTAAATTCATGGATGCATCTTATAAGTTCTAATCTAAATCCAAATGAATCTACGAGCGAAGCGAGTGCGAACGAAGTTCGCTAGATTGTGCATTATCTCCCATTGATTACTACTTATGCACTATCCCTCCGGTCGCTGCCGTTGCGTATGGTAATTTAAACCATTAGCGAATTCGCCGCACTCGCTTCGTTCGCTTACCAGTTGAGATTTACTTCTTCTAGTTCATCAGATAATCCGTCTTGTATAAAACCGAACGGAGTCAAGGAGTCTTCCATCTCCTTTTCCTTGGCTAGATACATCTTATTTCTCATGCTTCTATCAGTAAGATCAACGAACCACGGTTGAGTTACCAACCAAGCGAATAACCATAAAGTTGCAACCATATCATCATGGAATCCATCATCGGCTTCCCATGTACCAGAGTCTGCTTGAACGAATGTACTTAGTTCGGTTATCGTATCGGCATCATTTACGATAAGTTGATTTCTCTCTACGATATCCTTCAAGTTTGCACAACCAATCCGTTTAGTCTTTTTGGTCGTTCTAATGCCAGGATACGGGTCGGCACCTTTCTTACCTAGTACGTCACCGGATTTGGTCCAGTAAAGATTCTCATATTCGTAGGTGTGAAAGAGTTCATCAGCCACCTGGGCACCAACATCATTGATTTCTACTAGAATAAATGCTTCATTATAATTTTTTGCCATATTGAAACAAATGCCCGCGTACATCAAAGGGGGAACTTCATTGTTCTTATATGTTGCGGCAACTCGATGCGGATATTCGGTTACGTCGAATATTGAGAATGCAGAGGCATCCAAATGACGACCTCTTGATACGTCAACAGTCATGGTATATACGCGATCTTTCTCTGGAGTTTTGTAGACCTTTAGCCCAGCGAATTCGCCTTCATATGTCTTTATTGGAATGTCATATGTAAGCGTTGCCATGGTTGTTGCTGACAGTAATTGTCTACTCGAACCCATGAACTCAGCAAGAATTTCCTGTGCTCCCTTTTGTTCACCCAGAATCGCCATCTGAGACTCGAACCATTTCTGATCTCTTCCAGGAGTTTGATACCAATGAACACGAACTGGATTGAAACCGTTTATTCCTTTTTCTGCATCAGACCAGAACTTGTAAAAATGATTGAAACCATTAGGCGTACTGGTAAGAATTACGCGGGCATCCCGTGAAGCCGTAATTGTTGGATATACCGACGTGAAGAATTCCTCAAAGGCTGTATTCTGAATGAACGCCATTTCATCGATATACAGAAGATTGATTGTTTTACCACGAATACCAGTACTTGATGTGGCAGCACCGAATAACTTTGAACCATTCTCTAGTTCAATCGATCTTCTATTAAAAACCTTGACGCCCATTTGCAACCACTTAGGAAGATTCTCATATGACATTCTGATACGTGATAGAATTTCATCGGAGGTTGCTTGCTTATTGGCGAGAACAGCAACAGACTTATTATCGTTGAATATGATATACCAAACGAAAAATGCAGCGGCAGTTTGGGTTTTGCCCTGCTGCCGGGCTGTTCGAACGATAGAAAATCTGTTATGATAATATGAATCGACCATCTCTTTCTGATAGTCGTACAATTCCATAAGGACTACACCGCGATCAGGGTGAACTACCTTGACGTACTTACATATAAAATATATCGGGTCCTGGGAACACTTGATATATTCATCAAGCATTTCCTCAGTATATTCGATGGGTGAATTTACAGGTCTAAGATTGGGGTTCGATTTAAAGGAAAGATGCTGTAAATATTCCTCAATTTGGGATAATTCTATCATTTATCCTTCTTACGCATATAGACCATGATAAACTCGGACTGAAAGAACAAATTCTATGAATGTTTTCATACTTTATACGGATTCTTCCAAGCGTCACCCGGGTCCCGGAATACGTCCTTTGCTTTTACTCGCCGGATTCCGCCGGCGAGTTCATCTTTATCCTGTACCTTGTGTTTGATAATATGATCACCATTCTTAGTATCAGTTTGAAGATACGTTGCAGTTCTAAGCGTATGCCCATTTTCCCTATGATAAACAGAATCTCCGCGTTTTAGCCCTGTAGCGGGTTCTTCCGGGTCGGTTACCCATTTTGCTTCTTTTACGAACTCTTTGAATGTTTTCATTTATTACCCAATCTCTCTGCGATTAGTTTATTAATATCGTTGCCTGAACCGACAAATATTGCTGTATTATTCATTACTGAGGCTTGCGTGGCCGCAGTCGGCGAACTATTGCCCTTCCGAGCGGTCTTTACGTCTTCTTTATCCTTACCTAGTTGCATTAGTGTTTTATTTAATGCAGCCATTTGACCAATAAGCCCACCAACCACTTCATATGCACGTGGATTCTCCGACTGTTCGGCCACGCGCAAGGCACCTTCTAACGCCATCTTACCTTGTTCCATGATCGAATATAAATTCAGACGAGCGTATGCAAAATCTGGATCCTCTGGAGTTTCAACTTCTTGAGGCATAATCGCAGACAAACTTAGCTCAGCAGAATGAATATCTGATGGTACTATGTTGAGCATCTTTTCAATTTCTTTCATAGTATCGTCCAGTTTGCAGCAATCGTATAAGCATCCGTCTTATTTGCTGTTCTTGGCACGACAACAGAATTATTTGTTTCCATTGGAGTACCGTCCATCGTGTTGATATTTGCAATCGTTTCCTTAATGACTCCAACATTATTAGAAGTCGGTCCGAACAGTTGAACGTCCATCGCAAACGTATATGTATCGATTATCCGTCTATTTGAATGAAGATCATCATAATTATCTTCATCAGTTATACTCAACAGAGTAACAGGTACGTCCATCGAGAAGTTGTATTCGGGAAGAAGCAAGTAATTTAACGCCAATGATGGAGTGAAGTAAGGAAGAATTTGTTCCTTAATCTGTAGCGAATCATCAACAGTCTTGCAGTATGCCGAAAGTTCAAATGTAAGTCTCCAAGGTGCAGGTGAACCCACTGTTTTTGGTACTCCACAGTTTATAAGCATATGATCGAAGTGATTGCCGATTTTCTTTCCTGCTTGATATTCCATTGATATGATATCAAATGAAATTCGAGGCAACTCCGCTTCGAACTTTTTCAGAAACTCGGGGTCACCTTGAATACGTTGTAACCACTGTTGTTTTCTGGCAAATGAAATGGGAACTTCAACGTTTCTGATAGCCTTTCCTGTTGATTCATAATCGACTAGATGAATTCCGGAGAAAAGATTACCGAATGCAATGACCGCATTACGTATCGATTTATGGTAGTAAGGATTATTTTTGAACATTATAGTAGACTATTGAACGGATCATTGTCGTTGAACTTGATCGGTCCAACCGCGATATTGAGTGCTGCCGACGAATCATATTGTAGAGGAGATGCATTTGAATGTTCTTGGAAAATCGATGAACCATCTTCCTGTAGAAGTCTAAATCCACTTTCCTGCATCAATTCGAAGTCATATTGATTTGTATTGACTAGATTGATTGCATCATCAAGTTCGGTAATACCCGTGGTGCCAACGTCATTAGCAAATTGATATTGTTCAGTGGTTATTTTGTAAGAATACGTCATCTTACCCAACTGGACAAATTGCCAATCGAAGTCTATATAAACAATATTATAAAGGCGTTTAGTAATCGGATCATATATCAAATCGCCTTCTTGCGGACGATCGCCACCATTCATCATGACGGAAGCAATCGCATCCTTCTCCACTGCCCATCTAGTAACCGATATTTGAAACACGATCTGGTTGCGAATTTCAAGACCGAACTTCGAAATCATTTCTTGTTGACCCTGGAATCCAGAGAACGAGTCCTGATAAATTTCAATCTCGATATGCTTGTCAAACTTTGAAACGACATCCTCACCTAACACTAGATCAAGATTCTGAGTTTGTCTTGGAAGATAGAATGCATTGAACCCCGAGACTTGTATGGCTTCCGTTACGATTCCCTGTAACAGAGTCTGTTCATTCACCGGTTGCTTATTGAAGTATGGATTGGCTAGACCTGCCATTCGTTATCCTAACATCATTTGCAATGGAGCTTGGTTATTGATCATGTCGGCTTCAAGTTCCTTGAGTGCTTCCGTGGCCTCTATCATGATGTTTTCGCCGTTTAGATATGCACCACCAGGAAGCGCCAGATCCTTGTACTTGCGAAGATTGTTTCCCCATTGAAGTTTTACCTTCTCTGTGGCATACTTCTTAATCCAGATATCATTATAAAGATCGGTATACGTTTCATCATCAACGATACGATATACTTCAATAACGACATATTGCCCAGGGACGACCTCGGCATTCCAATCAATGTCCAAATATAGGTTTCCCATACGACGATTGAATCTGAATTGCTTCTCTTTACGTAGGAAGAAGTCCAACATTGAAATGTATTCCATTGACATGGTGAAATAACTCATGTTACCGCCAGCCAAATTTCTTAGATCATTCATGCGTAGTTGATACGTAATATCAAACAATCCATCGCCGTATGATGGCTGCCAAGGTAGAACACGCTCAATACCAACAATATCATTTCCGATAGGAATATACTTGTTATCCGCGTCGCCATACACAATCGCAGTCACCGTACATGTGCCACCAGTAAACTCCAATATATCGTTAACTAAGAAAAGGTTGCCCGTAGTCTTTGCTACGTATACGTCATTTCCCGAAATCGATAGCACGGAAGCACTGCCACCACTCGTGCTAAGTTGAATTCCTACAGAAATTCCAGTAACGGAGTCAACAGTGATTTTCGTAGCGGTGAACTGGTGCTTCACATAGTCACGAGTGATACCGTCTGGATGATATTCTTGAAACATTCGGATGGTGTCGTCAATTGCGTCAGATAATTGTGCATCAGCAACCTCGATATTGATTACCGGAGCACCTAATTTTCTAAGTGCGTAATCAGCCAAATCCTGTCTTGAATATATTGCCATGTTAGTTTGTCACAATCGAGTAAGTTGTTTTATATGTTGTTGACGTTGGACAGTTTGCGAAGACTGTGCATGTTCCGGATAGATACGATGCATAGAACGTCGGAACGTCTGTGAATGTTCCTATAGTGATCGTCGCATATTCATCGGTTATGAACAGAAGTTTCGTAATCATTTTAGCCGAACCTTGTTCGGCTAAAATCATCAACTCACCACCCCCGTCTGTTTGACGCCATAAGAAGGTATGTCTAAAGGTTTCCCTGATTTATCTTATCTGTCATACTACTTACTTCCTAGAGCATCAACTAGTTCGGCGATAGAGTCGTATGTGTCGTCAGCTAGA